>UMEX01016074.1_pt1 | contig 38162 bp, 34 predicted proteins | sample 1964871 | NCBI WGS metagenome assembly UMEX01 (sample SAMEA4836032, study PRJEB28245) | human gut metagenome | biome: gut microbiome; material: fecal sample | place: Denmark | collected 2008
ACTTATAAAAATAATTATCAATCATGTTGCGGAATTAAGGAGTTTCTAAATATTTGTTCTTTGCATCAGATAAAATGTATCAGTTTATCTTAGCTTATAGAATGAAGGAAAGCGATTGTTGGTCAGAGGATTTTGAAAAGGTTTTAGAAAGCGTCGAAATAAAAAAATGATAAATTATTTGATTGTGTTTAAAGACAAATTCAGTAAATTTATCTGGTATAGGTTAGGTAGTAGGCTTTCTTGTGATTTATAAATCAGATATTTATATGAAGCAGAGTGAAAAATTATTGAACCTAAAAAAAGTGGGTAGTATTCTCACTCTAGTTGGTACTATCATTTTAGGATTGGCAATGCTTATCCCTGTCGGTTTAGGATTGGGTGATGTGTGGCGTTTGATGATGCAGTTAGGAATAGGGATAGCTTTCGCAGGGTTAGCAATTCGTATTGTGAGATTTTTGTATTTGTGGTAGTAATCTTAGGACGTTTTTGAGTGAGTTTCTCCTCAACTATTGACTATTATGAGTATTTTCATGGGATATGAGGCTTTTAAAACATAAGATGCAACTTTATGGGTGATGATATAATAACTAAGTAATAGAACTCTAAAGTCTGTTTATTAAATTTATGGTTATATGAAAGAAGATTATATGGCTAAGAATATGAAGATGTATTGTGCTATTAAGATATTTTGTAGGAGGAATTGAATATGTTTATGATAAGTTTTGACCGTCTTATTCGATGTATATTGTGTATGTATGTTTTATTTCTAATAAGTGTAATAAGTTCTTGCTCAGAGTTTGTCAACAGAGTAAAAAGTGGATTGAGTCAAAAATTAAATTTGATTGAGGTAGTAGATAAAAAGTATAAAGATAGTATTGCCGCTGCAGATAAGGATAGAGCTGTTTTTGATATAAGGTGGCGGATTTCTAGGGATGAGTTTAAAATAGAACAAAAAAAAATTAGAAACAAATATTTGTACTTTGATAGTGTTTTGTATAAATATAAATTGGCGAATATTATAGTCGATTCAATTCCTCATGGATTAATATCAAAGACATTGGGGTTGTTCCAAATAGCAATATCTTCAGAAATTATTGAAAATAAAAATATGATGGATGATAAAAGTCAATTTCGCATAGGGAGTCCAAAGTTGAATTCATTTTATTTTAATTATGGTGTTAAGTCTGATACTAATATTGTATATTTTCAATTTAAAGAACTATTATATCATAAATATGGTAATTATAAATACGATACAAATAATAATCCTATATGGATAGTCGGAAATAAAACAATTGTTTTAGAATGGAATCAATCTGACAATAGAGAAAAACTATATTTGATGAGATCTGATTATCAAATAGGTGATGGATTTGAAAAACCATCTTATAATTTTACCTATCGTTATAGACAAGCCAGAATAGTAGTAATGAATCATGAAATGAAAATGGAGTTAGATTCGATTTTACAAGAAAAGAAAATAGAAAAGGAGAAAAAAATAAATATTGAGAAACAGAATATTATTAATCAATTCTAATAGATAAGTAAAATGGGAAAAAAATGGTCATTTAAAGTTGTTACAGCTTTGAAAATAATTCATATATTTATATTCTATATTATTCTTTCAATTATTATAGCAACTGAACTTAAGCCATTTATGCGTACAATTTCTCAAGGAGAGTTCTCTGCTGTCCAGTGGATGGTTAATCCAATAATTGTATTAACAATACTGGTATATTGGAGAAGGATAAAATTATTTACAATAGGCTTCTGCGTCTTTTGGATTAAAAAGGTTTCATTGTTCTTGTATGAAGAAGAAGGGATTTTGATAGCTGGTGCATTTAATTTTATAGTGTTAGAATTATTCATGTTGCTTACAGTGTTTAATAACTTTTTGTTAGTGTTTGGGTGGCATTTATGTTTGTGTAATTTATGGTTTGGAGTAATCTTTATAGTCATAGGAGTTTTATTGAATATTTTGTCAATATCTTATTTTAGAACTGTTAATGGCGATTTTATTTTCTTACAAACTTCGGATTTTGAAGAAATCCGTCAAAGGGGTGAACAACGAGAGTCTCAATATAAGAGTAAAGAAACTGGTAGGGAGAAATCAATTATTGAGAGAATTTTAAATTCAATTAGTTATTTAATTGGAATGTTAGGGAATGGAATGAAGCGTTTATTGATCGTTATGTGGTTTTTGGCAATAATAATATTTAGTTTAGCAGTTGATGAAAGGAATGCTGGAGTTGCGTTTTTATTATCTGCTATACTATATCCACTATTTATTTTGGTAATACTATGGATATATGAAGGATTTGTAGGCAATAAATAAATTCTGTACTTTTAATTTTATTATCTTGTTGAGTAATAAAATTGAATCCTTTATCACATTTTTAAGAATCCTAAGTGTGAAATATTATTTTTTATGATTGTTTTTAAGATGAAGATACAGAAGCTTTATGCGAAAGTTTACTGGAAAGTAGATTATAGTATCATATTTCTTCTGTATCTTTGTCTTTATACAGCTGAAAATTAAAAATCATGGATAAGATTGTTACATGCCTCTTAGAGGAAAAGCAAGCGAAGCGAAAAGGTGGCTTATACCATAAGACACAGGTGAGTTTGACTTACAACTCCAATCGAATAGAAGGTAGTCGGCTTACTGAAGAGCAAACCCGCTATATCTTTGAAACCCGGACGATAGGTTTTAAAGATGAAGAAGCTGTGTCTGTTGATGACATTATTGAAACTTCCAATCACTTTATTGCTTTTGATTATCTACTAGATACAATAGATGAACCTTTATCCGGCAAGTTGATAAAGGAACTGCATCGAATATTGAAGACAGGAACTGCTGATGCTACAAAAGCATGGTTCAACGTAGGAGACTGGAAAAGGTTGCCAAATGAAGTTGGAGGAACTCAAACAGTAATGCCACAACAGGTTGATACTGAAATAACTCGCTTAAATGATAGATATAACTCAACCTTTGATGTTACTTTTGAAGATATTATTGAGTATCATTATCATTTTGAAAAGATACATCCATTTCAAGATGGTAATGGCAGTGTGGGACGTCTGATTCTATTTCGTGAGTGTTTGCGCCATAATATAGTTCCATTTATTATAGACGAACGGCATAAGCAGTTTTATTATCGTGGCCTCAGAGAATTTGCAACTACTCGTGGCTATTTGCTTGATACTTGCCTGTCGGCACAAGATACGTATACAACATGGGTTAAGTATTTCTATCCAGAGTAGCTTGGCTAATCTTTTAATGTACAATTGAATTTTATTATTTATAAGCAAGTACTTGCGAAGGTGATAAATCGGTACTTCCAAGGTACATGGATAAAACAACAAAGAAGAAATTAATATATAAAAGACATAAATATGGGCTGTTTGATGAATTTATTGTGGCTATTGTTAGGTGGAATTTTTACCGCAGTGGAATATCTTATTTCAAGTTTGCTGATGATGATTACCATTATTGGTATCCCTTTTGGCATGCAGACATTAAAGTTGGCTGGGCTTGCTTTATGGCCTTTTGGAAAAGAAGTGAGGAGCGGACAGCGTTCTGGTGGCTGCCTTTATATATTAATGAATATTTTATGGATATTCTTGGGAGGTATTTGGATTTGTTTGTCACATTTAGTTTTTGGAGCAATTTTGTGTATCACTATTATTGGTATCCCCTTTGGTTTACAACACTTCAAATTGGCGGCTTTGGCATTGTCTCCTTTTGGAAAAGATATCGTGACGGTATAGAATTTGAAAAGCGACTCTCTTTTTCTTATAACTAAAAGTTATAGCTCATAATTAGAAACGATTAGTCTGTCTTGGTTGTTTGCCGTACCTTTGCGCCCGCAAATAATAAAAAGATAAATATATGATTTCAACAGCTACAAAAACGTTGCAAACCAACAACAAAACGATTTACGTTGCAATACTTTCTACTTTAACTTTTTTCTTGTTTTTAGATTATATTCCGGGGTTACAAGCATGGTCTGCATGGGTGACCCCTCCGGTGGCTTTATTTTTGGGACTAATTTTTGCATTGACCTGTGGACAGGCTCATCCGAAATTTAATAAAAAGACTTCCAAATATTTATTGCAATATTCAGTTGTCGGCTTGGGGTTTGGAATGAATCTTCATTCAGCTTTGGCTTCCGGTAAAGAAGGCATGGAGTTTACCATTATTTCGGTGGTGGGTACTTTATTGATTGGCTGGTTCATCGGACGCAAACTTTTTAAGATTGACCGGAATACTTCTTATCTCATCAGTTCGGGTACTGCTATCTGTGGGGGTAGTGCTATTGCGGCAGTAGGACCGGTGTTGAAAGCTAAGGATAGCGAAATGTCTGTTGCATTAGGTACAATTTTCGTATTGAATGCTATTGCATTGTTTATTTTCCCGATGATCGGTCACGCATTAAATATGAGTCAGCATGAATTCGGTACATGGGCGGCTATCGCAATTCATGATACGAGTTCTGTTGTAGGAGCCGGTGCTGCCTATGGTGAAGAAGCTTTAAAGGTGGCTACTACTATCAAGCTGACTCGTGCGCTTTGGATTATTCCGATAGCCTTCGCCACTTCTTTTATATTTAAGAGTAAAGGACAGAAGATTAGTATTCCCTGGTTTATTTTCTTCTTTATCTTGGCAATGGTAATAAATACCTATTTGCTTGACGGAGTGCCGGCTTTAGGAGCAGCTATCAATGGAATTGCACGCAAAACGCTGACTATTACGATGTTCTTTATCGGTGCTTCTCTTTCTATCGATGTATTGAAAAGTGTCGGGGTCAAACCTCTGATTCAAGGAGTACTACTTTGGGTAGTGATTAGTTTGAGTACATTAGCTTACATTTACTTAGTGTAAAGCCGTAGACAAATAGAGAAGTAACATACCATAAAAAGTGGAGGAATACCGATTCATACGGTGATTCCTCCACTTTTTATTTTTAGTATTCGTTTTAAGGGAACCGGATTATTTTTTATTCAAGGCTTCGAAGATCAATCCTTCCAGTTCTTCAGCAAGTTCGGGATTATCTTTGATACATACCTTGGCTGCATCACGTCCTTGACCAAGTTTAGTGTCATTGTAGCTATACCATGAACCGCTCTTTTTGATGATTCCCAGTTCTGCGCCCAAATCGATGATTTCTCCGGAGTGAGAAATACCTTCACCAAACATGATGTCAAATTCTGCTTTGCGGAAAGGAGGTGCTACTTTGTTCTTCACCACTTTCACCTTAGTCAGTTTACCAAGAACTTCTTCACCGTCTTTGATTGGCTGGCTGCCACGGATATCTATACGTACAGAAGCATAGAACTTCAATGCGTTACCACCTGTCGTTGTTTCCGGATTACCGAACATGACGCCAATCTTTTCACGGAGCTGGTTGATAAAGATACAAGTCGTACGTGTTTTGCTGACTGTACCGGTCAATTTACGCAAAGCCTGTGACATCAGACGTGCCTGCAAACCTACCTTATTGTCACCCATGTCGCCTTCAATTTCTGCTTTCGGAGTTAATGCTGCTACGGAGTCAATAACAATAATATCAATAGCGGAAGAACGGATTAACTGTTCGGCTATTTCCAAGGCCTGCTCTCCATTGTCCGGTTGAGAAATCCAGAGATTGTCTACATCCACGCCTAATTTCGCTGCATAAAAACGGTCGAAGGCATGTTCGGCATCAATAAAAGCGGCGATACCACCGGCTTTTTGTGCTTCGGCAATGGCGTGAATAGCCAGAGTCGTTTTACCGGAAGATTCCGGACCATAGATTTCGATGATTCTTCCCCTAGGATATCCTCCTACGCCAAGTGCCACGTTTAAAGCAATGGAGCCGGTAGGAATCACTTCCACTTGTTCAACACTATCATCACCCATTTTCATGATAGAACCTTTACCGAAGTTCTTTTCTATCTTTTCCATGGTAGCCTGTAAGGCTTTCAGTTTTTCGCTTGATGCCATTTTATTATCTGTTTCAAAATTAAGTTCGTCTTTCTTTGCCATACCTTATTCTTGTAATTAATGGATTTATTGATTTAAAATCTGTGAGGCATGCTCTTTGGTTTTCACTTCTTTGGGAGTGATAATCCGTTCTATGATTCCTTCTTCATTGATCAGGAAAGTAGTGCGGAAGGTTCCCATATAGGCACGTCCATACAGCTTTTTCTCTCCCCATACACCAAATTCTTCTACCAACTTTTTGTCCGTATCGGCTATCAGCGTAAAAGGAAGATTATTCTTATCGATGAATTTTTGGTGCGACTTCTCGCTGTCTACGCTGACACCGATTACTTCGTAACCGGCTTTACGCAGTTCGGAATAGTTGTCGCGCAGACTGCATGCCTGTGCCGTGCACCCCGATGTACTGTCTTTCGGATAGAAATACAGTACTATCTTTTTTCCTTTATAAGCACTTAGGCGGATCTCTTCACCTTTTTCATTGATACCTAATACTTCCGGTGCTTTATCTCCTATATTCTTCATTCTGACTCGTTCTATTATAGTTCCAGATCTTTATCAAACACTTCATGCCAAGGCAGTCCCTGCTTATTGAGCTGTTCCATGAACGGATCCGGATTAAATTCTTCTACATTGTTTACACCCGGACGTTGCCATTCGCCTTTGAAGAACATCATGGCACCGATCATAGCCGGAACACCGGTGGTGTAGCTGACTCCCTGCATACCTGTTTCCTTGTAAGCTTCCTGATGGCTGCAGTTGTTGTAGACATAGTAAGTACGTTCTTTTCCGTCTTTGATGCCACGGATGCGGCAACCGATAGAGGTTTCACCTTCATAGTTCTCACCTAAATCCTGTGGGTTAGGCAATACTGCTTTCAAGAATTGTAATGGTACGATTTTAGTTCCGTTATAATCAACTTCATCGATACGGGCCATGCCGATATTCTGAATCACGCGTAAGTGAGTCAGATATTCTTGTCCGAAAGTCATCCAGAAACGGGCACGCTTGATAGTCGGGAAATGCTTGACCAACGATTCCAGTTCTTCATGATAAAGAAGATAGGAATCACGTGGACCAATATTAGGATAAGTCAGATCTTTGTGGATTTCCAGCGGACCGGTTGTCACCCATTGACCATTCTCGTAATAACGTCCGTTCTGAGTAATTTCGCGGATATTGATTTCCGGATTAAAATTGGTGGCAAATGCTTTATGATGATTTCCTGCATTACAGTCTACGATATCCAGATATTGGATTTCGTCGAAATAATGTTTGGCTGCATAGGCTGTGTAGATTCCACTGACTCCCGGATCGAAACCGCAACCAAGAATGGCAGTCAGACCTGCTTCCTTGAAACGGTCGTGGTAAGCCCATTGCCAGCTGTATTCAAAATGAGCTTCATCTTTCGGCTCATAGTTGGCTGTATCCAGGTAGTTGACACCCGCCTTCAGACAGGCTTCCATAATGGTAAGATCCTGATAAGGAAGAGCAACGTTGATTACCATTTCCGGCTTAAAGTCATTGAATAAAGCTACCAGTTCATCTACATTATCCGCATCCACTTTGGCGGTTTTTATATTGGGATTGCCTATAGCTTTGACGATATTATCGCATTTCTCCTTTGTACGGCTGGCAATCATGATGTCTGTGAATACATCGGCATTTTGTGCCACTTTGTGTGCTACGACAGTACCAACACCGCCTGCACCGATAATAAGAACTCTACCCATTTCTTTTAATTAATAAATTATAAATCAAAAATTAAGATTTTAGAATTGTTAGCTTGGCAAATATACGTGATTATTTTCAGATAATCACCGCGTCGCTACTCCTTTTTATTTGAAACGTTGCAAGATGCCACTCTCAAATTCCAGCGTTTTTCCGTTGTAGAACCAAGTTTCGAAACGACTGTCTTTTTTTAACTGTATTTCTACAGGATCACCTATTGACAGACGACATTCGTCGGTGTTCATACCTTCTTCCAAATCACCCCGTGCGATGATTGCCCAACGTTTATCTGTGATAGCCGGATACTTCTGATGGATGTCTCCAAATCCGAAAAGGTCTTCAATATAATTCTCGTTTTTGACGATAACGTCATATTTTAGGTCAACCTCTGTTTCATAAAGTGATCCATGCCGATCCTCCAGTGAGAGGATAACCAGACTTCCCGGACCGGAGATTTTTACTTCTTTTATTTTCAAAACAGTGTAGCGAGGCAAATGTATGCGGTTTTCCATTTGCTTGTTTTCAAGGTTGAAGACTCTTTTTACAGCCAATGTCCGTTTCGGATAGACGGTCAGATCAATATATTTGTCTTTCAAGGTTTCCAGATTTCCGGACTTTTTGCTACTGAAACTGATGGCGTTGGAAAAATATCTCATTTTCTTTTCAGCTTGGAAATCGCTCACGTCCATACCGGAATTAGTGCGGGAAAGAGCTACTTCCAGATAATAGGAATGTCCCTGCGAATCCTGAAATATGATTTTCACGGGATATGCCTGACTGCCAACTCCTATGGCGGTAATGGTTGCTTCGGTGTTGACCGGAATAGACACTTCCCTATATCCGGAGTAACTATTGGCATCGTCCACCTGTGCCATATCGGACTGAACATATATCTTTCTACCTGTCAGTAAATCTTTTGCCGTGTCTACATCTTTCAGATTAACTAATCCGTTGATATAGGCACGGGAATTCTTTTCGCAAATTTCATCCGGACGTGTATTTTTAATCTCATAATAATATTTTTCTCCGTCACATTCGAAGATGAGTCGAGTGGAATAGCTCATGTCATTTGATAGTTTTTGAGATTTTTCTTCATATCCGGCGAAAGTAAGAATCTTGTGTTTCAAAACGCTGTTATCTGCCCCTTTTTCTGTCTCATACACCGAAAGGGTGGGGAGGAACATGTCACGTCCGGATGGAATAAACATGAATTTCATTCCGGATGTCCATTTACATAAAAGTTGCAGTGGGAAGTTCTCTTTTATGAACTGTTCTTCTTCACTTAGAGGATCCTCCTGATTGGGAATAGTAGTGACAAGATAATCATTTTGCGCTGTGATATGAGAGGTACCACAACCAAGCAGGATTAGAAATAGGACGATTGTTCTCATATTTATTTACTTTAGATGAACTATGTAATCTTATTGTTTGTTTTATAGATAATGGCAAATGTATGTATTTTATATCGCATTAGATGGTATTTCCCAATCTTTTTGATATCTTTGCCCCCGATTTTAACTTAAACGTTATAACAAAATGAAGAAAGTATTCGTTTCAATTTGCATTGCCAGCACAGTACTTGCAATGTTTTCATGCCGTTCGGTTGAGAAGGCAGTCCCATTGGCTTCAATCAATGGTGAGTGGAATATTATAGAAGTTAACGGCTCGAAAGTAACTCCGGGCGAAAGCAGAACCCTTCCCTTTATTACTTTTGATACAGCGACCGGAAGAGTATCCGGTAACAGTGGATGCAACCGTATGATGGGTAGCTTTGACGTGAATGCCAAGCCGGGCAGCATGGAGCTTAAGGGAATGGCTAGCACCAGAATGATGTGTCCGGACATGACTACCGAGAGAAATGTGTTAGGTGCGCTTGCACAGGTGAAAGGGTATAAGAAAGCCGGTAAGGATAAAATGTTTCTTTGCAATGAGTCCAATCGTCCGGTTGTAGTTCTTGAAAAAAAGGAGGCTGACGTGAAACTATCAGTATTGAACGGAGAATGGAAAATAAAGGAAGTGAATGGTGAAGCAATTCCTTCGGGAATGGAAAAGCAACCTTTCATTGCTTTTGATGTGAAAAAGAAAACACTTCATGGCAATGCCGGATGTAACTTGATTAATGGTGGTTTTGAAACTAGCACTACTAATGCTAAATCAATCTCTTTCCCTGGGGTGGCTAGCACAATGATGGCTTGCCCTGATATGGAAGTGGAAGGTAAGATTCTGAAAGCAATGAATGAAGTGAAGTCGTTCGATAAACTTTCCGGTGGCGGAATCGGTTTGTATGACGCAAATAATGCATTGGTGATTGTACTTGAAAAGTAAGATATACGTATTATATTAAATAGGTATGCCTGTGTCGCACATAACGATACAGGCATATTTTTTATTCCTTTATGATCTATTCTTTAGCTTTATTGAACCAGAGCCGTTTCCATTTGTTTAATGAGTCGATAGCTGTCTAGCTTCTATGTGACTTGACAGCAGTCATTTCGATTTAAAACTGTCGTTTTGGCAGAAAATATGTCACGTATTCGTCCGATTTCTTTTTGGCACATGGTTTGTTTTTTAATCAGCGTCCGTTTGAAAGCCCTTACAAAGAGAAAGAAAACAACCGGACAAAAAGAAATTGAATAATAATAAATAAAAAGAATAACGATCATGGGAAAAATTATTGGTATTGACTTAGGAACAACAAACTCTTGCGTTGCCGTATTTGAGGGCAACGAACCTGTAGTAATTGCAAACAGTGAAGGTAAGCGTACAACTCCTTCTGTGGTTGCATTTGTAGATGGCGGCGAGCGTAAAGTAGGTGATCCTGCTAAACGTCAGGCTATTACTAACCCGACACGTACGATCTTCTCTATCAAACGTTTTATGGGTGAAAACTGGGACCAGGTGCAGAAAGAGGTTATACGTGTTCCTTATAAAGTAGTGAAAGGTGACAATAACACTCCGCGTGTAGATATTGACGGTCGTCTGTACACTCCGCAAGAAATCTCTGCAATGATTCTTCAGAAGATGAAGAAGACTGCTGAAGATTATCTGGGACAAGAAGTTACAGAAGCTGTTATCACCGTTCCTGCATATTTCTCCGACTCTCAACGTCAGGCTACTAAAGAAGCCGGACAGATTGCAGGTCTGGAAGTAAAACGTATTGTTAACGAACCGACAGCTGCAGCTCTTGCATACGGTCTGGACAAGGCTCACAAAGATATGAAGATTGCTGTATTCGACCTTGGTGGTGGTACTTTTGATATCTCTATCCTCGAATTTGGTGGTGGTGTATTCGAAGTCCTTTCTACTAACGGTGATACTCACTTGGGTGGTGATGACTTCGACCAGGTAATCATCAACTGGCTGGTACAGGAATTCAAAAATGACGAAGGTGCTGACTTGACTCAGGACCCGATGGCTTTGCAGCGTCTGAAAGAAGCTGCTGAAAAGGCTAAGATTGAACTTTCTTCTTCAACAAGCACAGAAATCAACTTGCCGTACATTATGCCGGTAAACGGTGTGCCCAAGCACTTGGTGAAGACTTTGACTCGTGCAAAATTCGAATCATTGGCTCACGGATTGATTCAGGCTTGTCTGGAACCATGTAAGAAAGCAATGAGCGATGCTGGTTTGAGCAACTCTGATATTGATGAAGTAATCCTTGTAGGTGGTTCTTCCCGTATTCCTGCCGTACAGAAACTGGTAGAAGATTTCTTCGGAAAGACTCCTTCTAAAGGTGTGAACCCGGATGAAGTAGTAGCTGTTGGTGCTGCTGTACAGGGTGCTGTTTTGACAGACGAAATCAAAGGTGTGGTGTTGTTGGATGTTACTCCGTTGTCAATGGGTATTGAAACACTGGGTGGTGTGATGACGAAATTGATTGATGCTAATACAACAATTCCGGCTCGTAAGAGTGAGACCTTCTCTACTGCTGCCGACAATCAGAGTGAAGTAACTATTCATGTATTGCAGGGAGAACGTCCGATGGCTGCTCAGAATAAGTCAATTGGTCAGTTCAACTTGTCAGGTATCGCTCCGGCTCGTCGTGGTGTTCCTCAGATTGAGGTTACATTCGATATTGATGCGAACGGTATCTTGAAGGTATCTGCTAAGGATAAGGCTACAGGTAAAGAACAGGCAATCCGTATCGAAGCTTCCAGCGGTTTGAGCAAGGAAGAAATCGAAAAGATGAAGGCTGAAGCTGAAGCTAATGCGGAAGCAGACAAGAAAGAACGTGAAAAGATCGATAAGCTGAATCAGGCTGACAGCGTGATTTTCCAGACAGAAAATCAGTTGAAAGAATTGGGTGACAAGTTGCCTGCTGATAAGAAAGCTCCAATTGAAGCTGCTTTGCAGAAACTGAAAGATGCTCATAAGTCTCAGGATTTAGCTGCTATTGATACGGCTATGGCAGAAATCAATACTGTTTTCCAGGCTGCAAGTGCTGAAATGTACGCTCAAGGCGGAACTCAGGGTGGTGCACAGGCTGGTCCTGATATGAATGCAGGTCAGAATGCTGGTCAGGATGGTAGCAAACATGGTGACAATGTTCAGGATGCTGATTTCGAAGAAGTCAAGTAAGATTAGCTGAATTAGTATATATAAAAAGGTGTGTCAGAAAAAGTTCTGATACACCTTTTTTATTTGAAACTGAATTTATTTCAGGAACAGAGAAACTACACAATAAATACATGCAGCTAGGAGTCCACTGACAGGAATAGTAAGTACCCATGCAGTCATGAGGCTTTTAGTTACTCCCCAGCGAACAGCAGATAAACGTTTGGTTGCTCCGACCCCGATAATTGCTCCGGTGATCGTATGAGTCGTACTTACAGGAATTTTCAGCATTTCGGTGATATAAAGTGTAAAAGCACCTGCGGTTTCGGCAACCATACCTTCCAATGGTGTGACTTTAGTGATTCTGGTTCCCATCGTTTTTACGATTTTCCATCCTCCGGACATCGTTCCCAGTGAGATAGCAGTAAAACAGGAGAACGCTACCCAGTCCGGTAGATCAGAAATACTGTTTATTCCCATTCCCAGACCCATAGAGTGGGCAGCTATCATTGCAGCGGCAATGATACCCATTACCTTCTGCGAGTCATTCAGACCATGTCCTACACTGAACATGGCGGAAGAAACCAACTGTAATCTCTTGAACCACATTTCAGCGGTATGCGGATTTGCACGTCGGCAGATGTAAAGCACAAGTAGAGTAAATCCGAAAGCGATAACCATACCGATAAATGGAGCCAGGAAGATAAAAGCGGCAATCTTAAGAATGATATTGAGCTGAATAGCTTCAAAGCCGTTTGCCATGATAGCAGCTCCTGCAAAACCACCTATAAGCGTATGGGAGGAAGAAGACGGAATACCCTTCCACCAGGTAATCAGATTCCATGAAATAGCAGCAATAATGCCCGCCAGGATAATAGGTAGCGTGATGTATTGTTCAACGACTGTCTTTGACACAGTGTTTGCTATGCCAAAGCTACCTATAATGTATTTGGCTATGAAGAACGCAACGAAGTTAAAGAATGCTGCCCACAATACCGCCTGAAAAGGAGTCAGTACTTTAGTCGATACGATGGTAGCGATCGAGTTTGCTGCGTCATGAAAGCCGTTGATATAATCGAATATCAGAGCTAGTATAATGATAGTCACTAATAATTCCATGTGTCTTGCTCTGCTTTTATGAATACTTTACGATCAGGTTTTTTAATATTTTCCCTACATGTTCTGCTGCATCGGTTGTCTTTTCCAGCTCATGCATGATCTCTTTAATTTTAATCAGTTCGATACAGTCTTTTTCTTCTTCAAAGAGTTTGGTGATAAAAAGCTCGTATACGTCATCTGCCTGATTTTCTATATCGTGTAATTGGGTACAATAGTTGCGCAATGGCTTTGGATTTTTGCGGAAAGTCTCCAGTTCATCCATGGCTTTACCTATATTGATAGCCTCCTCGTGAATCAGACGGCTCAATTCTTTTCCACTATCGGAAATAGGGCGGGGATTATAGATAACAATGCGCTTGGCGCTACTGTTGATTCCGTCGATAACATCATCCATGCAGGAAGCCAGATCGTGAATATCTTCACGGTCGAAGGGAGTGATGAATGTCGTACTTAACTCGTCAAAGATTAAATGAGTCAATCTGTCACCTTCACGTTCCATGTCTTTAATTTGTTTGTAGTAATCTGCTCTTTCTGTGGGCAGATCATGTTCCAGACTTTCAACAAGTAGAACGGATGAGGCAGATAAAACATCTGATAACTGCTTCAGTAGAGGAAAGAACTTTGGTTCTTTGGGCGTGAATTTACTAAAAAAAGAATTTTTCATAAATATGAGTACATTAAATTGTTTTTGAGATGTTTAATTTGATGGCTGTTGTTATTAATAAACAAATGAATAAAGTTTTTTATTGCTTCGATCCTAACTTCGCTCGTAATATTTCTATTATTGCAGGCAATATTGAAATAAATATAATAGCGATAATCAAGAGTTTAAGATTTTCCTGTACGAACGGCAGATCGCCAAAGAAGTAGCCTGCATAGCAAAATAAAACTACCCATATGGCTCCACCTATCAAATTGTAGATCATAAAATAATAGTAATGCATTTTTCCCATTCCGGCTACAAATGGAGCAAAAGTGCGGACGATAGGCACAAAGCGGGCGAGAATAATCGTTTTCCCACCATATTTTTTATAAAATTCATGCGTTTTATCAAGATAACTTTGTTTGAATATCCTGGAGTTGGGATTATGAAAAAGTTTGCGTCCGAAGAAATGTCCGATCATGTAGTTGCAGGAGTCACCTAATACGGCTGCTGCAAATAAGATTAAAACAAGAATATGGATATCGATCGGCATACCGGGTAATGCGGAAATGGCTCCTGCAACGAAAAGTAAAGAATCACCAGGAAGAAAGGGAGTGACTACAAGCCCAGTTTCGCAAAATATAATGATGAATAGGATAACATATGCCCAAGTATGGTAATCCTGCACTATACTAATCATGTATTGATCAATGTGGAGAATAAAGTCTAATATAAATTCCATTATATATCAAGTTATTAATATGTAAAAGTGAAATCGTATGCATATTCCCGGCAATGGAAAAGACTCTTCTTGCTTTCTTGCCTTGAATATAAAGAGATAAAATGGGCATGAAGATACACTCATCTCATCCCATAGAAGGAAAAGAGATATTTAAATAAGTATTCGTCCTAGTGTATAGACGTAATATCTATATGAGAATTTGGTGAGATTTGTGTAGTAGGGGAGACCAGTCCATTTTTCTTTCGGAAATTGACATTTTAAGGAACTTAGTATCCGAATTGTAACGGAAGAAACGTTGAATCTTAGAATTTTGGAAAGAGAAGTGGTACGGGATAAAAGTGAGTTTCCTAAAATACCATCGGCAATGTTGCAATCATATTTTCCATCATATTTCCCTTCTTGGAAGGAGTTGTTTTCTTTACCGGATTGTTTGACTACAGCTTTGGATCGGTAACTCTGTGACTTATTATGGGATTGTATAGTGGTAGTACCGGCCTCTGTCCGGAACTCCTGTAATTCTTTATCGGGCACTAAATTGCATCCCCATATCAGAAATATACCAAATAATATACAGAAAATGTATTTCGCCATAACAGTCGCAAATGTAGAAACTATTTTTATAAGAAATACATATTCGAAAGTATAATTAACAATTAGATTTGGGCTCCGGGGAACTGGAATCTAATGGTAATATCTTCTTCTTTATTTGTTCGATATGAGTTTCATCGGAGTATAACTGATTCCGTTTGTTTGTTGCCTGTCGTTTGTTTTTTCAAATCCCAGAGATTCGTAAAACCTGATAGCGTATGTAGATGAGTTTACCGTTATTTCATTTGCCGGACAATCATATTGGGAATAGTCAAATAGTTGCTTGCCTATCCCTTTTCTATGGAATTCCTTTTTGATGAAAAACAAAGAAATGTGTTTGCCCTCATTCTTGGTTCCCATAATACCTATTAGTTTATTCTCTTCGAAAGCTCCATAAATGCAGAGTTCATTCATTAATTTATCGTTGAATATAAAACTTTTGAAACTCTCAAGACCTTCGTCTTCGAAATCATCCTGACCACATTGCAAGTATACTTCTAATGCTAAAGTTGTCGCCTGCTGAAATTCTGCTTTATCTAATTTGCGTATCATAATTAATCATTTGTTGAGAATATAATTTTTGTCTGTCGGGCAAGATACTGATTTTTTTTATTTCAGACAATAGGGTATTTGCAGATTGAACGATCTTATTTATAGAAGCAGGAATTATTTACTTTAAAACTTTATTAAGATGAAAAAGTCAGTTATACTTTTGGTTGGATGGTTATTAGCTTTTCTATGGATAGGGAGTGCTGATATATGGGCGCAGGATGCAGGAGATTATTTCACGATTGTCGGAATGGTGAAGGATAAGCAAAATAAGAGAACACTTGAAAACGTGAATGTATCTGTGCAAGGAAGTAATATCGGTACGGTGACAAATGCAGAGGGAGAGTTTGCTCTGAAAGTCAGGAAAGAAGAAGTGCCGCGAGAGTTGGAAATCTCTCACATAGGCTATATCAATAGTCATGTATCTTTAGATAAGAATAATTCTTCTAAATTGACGGTCTGGATGATACCTCATACTAACCAGTTGAATGAAGTGGTCGTTTATGCCAATAATCCGCGTACAATTATAGAAAAGGCGATTGAGAAGATTCCGGTAAATTATAGTGCCAACCGGAATATGCTTACCAGCTTCTATCGGGAGACTGTGCAGAAAGGGCGCCGTTATATCAGTGTATCGGAAGCTGTACTTGATGTGTCGAAAACAGCATACACCAATCGCACTACGGATTATGATAAACTACAGGTTCTGAAAGGACGCCGTCTGCTAAGTCAGAAAGTTAGTGATACATTGGCAGTAAAGGTTATGGGTGGTCCTAATATATCTGTAGTTTTGGATATCGTAAAGAATAAAGAGGCGCTGCTGGAACCAGAAGAATTGAACAACTATGAGTTCTGGATGGCTGAATCGGCATTGATCGATAACCGGATACAATATGTTATTAATTTCCGTCCGAGAGTTCTTTTACCATATGCGCTGTTTCATGGGAAATTGTATGTAGATTGTGAGAAGCTGTCGTTTACACGTATCGAGATGAATCTGGATATGCAGAATAAATCGAAAGCAATTGCTGCTATTCTTCATCAGAAACCATTTCAACTGAGATTCAAACCGCAAGAGTTATCTTTTCTGATAACCTATAAAACGATAGATGGAAGGACTTATCTGAATTATATCCGCAATGATATTCGTTTTAAATGCGACTGGAAACGGAGGCTTTTCTCTACGAGCTATGCAGTAACCTCAGAAATGGTGGTGACAGACCGGAGGGAGAGTCCGTCCGAGATAATTCCGCGGAATAAAGTATTTACCTCCAATCAGATTTTCTATGATAAAGTCGGAAATTACTGGAGTGAAGACTTCTGGGGAAATTATAATATCATAGCACCTACGGAGTCTCTGGAACATGCTGTCGATAAATTGAAAAAGCAATCTAATTAAAATCAGAATTGTTTTCTTATATTTGGGAACAATCGTAAAATGATAGAAGTATGCTGAATGAACTGCTCATACTGACAAAAATAAAGGCAGGTGACATAAAAGCGTTTGAGGAACTATTTCGCTGTTACTATTCTCCCTTGTGTTGGTATGCGGCAAGCATTACCGGACGGATGGAGGTGGCTGAGGAAATTGTTGAGGAACTGTTTTATGTGCTTTGGAAGGATAGGGAACAGTTACAGATTTTCCAGTCTGTAAAAAACTACCTCTACAGGGCGACACGTAATCAGTCAATTCAATACTGTGAGCATGAAGAGGTCAAAGAGCGGTATAGAGAGTCTGTGCTGACTACATCCTCTTCGGAACAGGCGACAGATCCTCATCAGCAGATGGAATATGAAGAACTTCAGAAGCTGATAAATAATACCCTTGAGAAATTGCCGGAACGCAGAATGCAGATATTTAAAATGCACCGGACGGAGGGAAAGAAATATGCGGAAATTGCAGTTCAGCTTTCTCTCTCCGTCAAAACGGTGGAAGCGGAAATGACGAAGACTTTACGAACTTTGCGAAAAGAAATAGAAAATTATATTCAAATGAAATGATGAAAACGGATATTCATAAAATAAAGACGGAGCAGGCTTGGAATCGGTTGTACGACCGATTGGATAAAGATCATTTGCTTGTAGAAGACCATTGGATGCCTAAAATCCCGATGTGGGTACGCTATGGCGCTGTAGCGGCGATGGTGGTCGGTTTGGTTTTTAGTACCTTGTATTGGGGATTCGGTCAAAAAGAGGAATTACCTGACTTTATAACGCAGGAGAATCAAGATGTTCCTACATTGGTCACGACTCTGGAAGATGGTTCTGTCGTGTTCTTGGCAAAGGAGACTTCTATCCGATATCCGGAACATTTTGTTTCCGACAAACGGGAAGTCAGTTTGCAGGGAGATGCCTTTTTTGATGTGGCAAAGAAGCAGAAGCAACCTTTTTGGATTGATACAAAGGAAGTAAAGATTGAAGTATTGGGTACTGCTTTTAGTGTAAAGAGCGTCAAAGATACTCCGTTCCGTCTTTCGGTGCAACGGGGAACCGTTAGGGTAACCCTTAAAAAGGGAAATAAAGAATGTTATGTCAAAGCTGGTGAGACAGTGGTATTGCAATCACAGCAACTTTTGCTCAGTTCGACTGAAAATACCGAAGAGTTGAATCGCTATCTGAAGCATGTCTGTTTTAAAGATGAATCTTTGGGGCATATTCTGAAAGTAATGAATATGAATGCAGGCAGTTCGCAGATACGTGTAGCTTCTCCTGCGCTTGAAAAAAGAAAGCTGACAGTTGAATTTTCCAATGAATCTCCAGAGACTGTGGCTACATTGATAGCCTATGCGCTTAATTTGAAGTGTACACGGTCGGGGGATACATTCATGCTGACAGAATAAATAAAAAAAGTGAGATGAGGCTGGTTTATCGCTATATGGTGATTCTGTGTTTGTTCTTTATCGTACCGGATACGTTGAGAGCTGACGGAGAAGATGTGCTGGAGCGTATGATCAGTTTGCCGAAGATGAAAGGAACGGTCTATTCACTGTTAGGCAATATTTCTCAGCAGTCAGGTTATCTGTTTATCTATGACAGTAAAGTAGTAGATAATGATGTAACGGTGAAGATACGGAAAGGAGAGCGAACCATTCGTCAGGCTATTTATGAGATAACAGGAGATACCAGCCTGGAATTTAAAGTAATAGGGACTCATATTCTGATAACTTCTTCTTCACCGACCAAACAGCAACAGGCGAAGCCTTCATCCGTTCACCCTGTAAATCTGATGCTTACCGGAACTTTACTGGATAAGGAAACCGGAATGCCTATTGCTTCTGCATCCGTTGGAGTCCGGAGGACATCTGTGGGGATTGTTACTAATCAGGAAGGAGAGTTCAGACTTTCCTTACCGGATTCTTTGCAAAACGATTCAGTTGTTTTTTCTCATATAGGATATGTTTCACAAACTTTGGAAGTTTCAGTTTTGGCAGGTCGCCATCATATTCTGAGCTTGGAACCAAAGGTTGTTCCTTTACAGGAAGTAGTGGTTCAATGGGTCGATCCTTATAAGCTGCTGAAAGAAATGGGAAGGCAAAGAGAGCAGAACTATTCTCATTCTCCTGTCTACCTGACCACATTTTACCGTGAAGGAGTTTTATTGAAAAATAAGGTTCAGAATCTTACTGAAGCAGTTTTCAAAGTTTATAAGATCGCTTCGCATTCTCCCGTTTCCGATCAGGCGAAGCTGTTGAAGATGAGTCGGCTGAGTAATGTCGAAGCCAAAGACAGTCTGCTTGTAAAGGTGAAGTCCGGCATTCAGGCATGTTTTCAGATGGATATAATGAAGGATATGCCTTCATTCCTGATACCTGACGCAGGTGATAACGGTTATCTGTATACTTCGCAGGGAGTGACATTCATAGACGACCGGTGTGTGAATGTCATACACTTTGCACAAAAGAAGGAGATTATCGAGCCTCTCTATTGCGGAGATTTGTATATTGATGCCGAGACGAATGCCTTGTTACAAGCTCGTTTTGAGGTAGATCCCCAGCGTGTAAAGAAAGCGTCGGAAATGTTTGTAGAAAGGCGCACGCATGGCATTCGGATAATACCGCAAAAGGTGGTTTATACTATTTCCTACAAACCATGGCAAGGTATCTATTATATTCATCATATCCGTGGAGACCTTTCTTTCAAGGTGAAACGGCGACGGTTGCTGTCTGCTAGTCCGCAGATGCAGATCTGGTTTGAAATGATCACTTGCAAAGTGGATACGGAACAAGTGACTGCATTCCCGCGGGCAGAAAGATTACCGACGCGTACTATCTTCTCTGATCTGAATTTCAAATATGATGAAGACTTCTGGAGGGATTTTAATGTGATACCTCTGGAAGAGGAGCTTGGTAAGCTGATTGAAAGAATCTCTTTGAAAATAGAAGAAATCGGCCCTTGATTTGTTTTGCCATTCGCCGGGATTGCTGTAACTTTGCGGCGGTTTAAAAGATTGTAGAATATGGAATTGCCTAAAGATCCGATGGTGCTGTTCAGTGTCATCAATATGAAGTTGCGTGACTGTTATTCTTCGCTAGATGAGCTTTGCGAAGATATGGATGTAAGCAGAGAAGATATTGTCAGTCAGTTGAAAGCTGCAGGTTTTGAATATAGTGCGGAACATAATAAGTTCTGGTGATTTTCAGTCAACTTCGGCTTGTATATAAAGAGTTAACAGCGCCTCCATGGTCTTGAAAAAGATTATGGAGGCGTTTTTTTATTCCTTGTATGCCAATGTCATATTTCCTCTTTTCTATTAATAAATGTAAAATCGGCTCTTGTGCATTTAACTTCGTTCCTTTTCGGCGTTCTAATAACCAAAGCTCAGAAATAATAGATGATAAACGAAGATAAAATCCGAAAAGCTTGTTCCTCAGATCGCGAGCGGGGATTCAGGTTGCTGGTGGACAGTTTTCAGGAACCGATATATAATTATATCCGGAGAATGGTAGTGTCTCACGAAGATGCGGAAGATGTGCTGCAAGAAGTCTTCATTCGTGTATTCCGCCATTTGGATCAGTTCCGGAATGAAAGTTCGCTGAGTACATGGATCTACAGAATTGCAACGAATGAGTGTCTTCGGTTATTGAATAGCCGTAAAGAAGAAGTAATATCAGCGGAAGATGTTCAGGAAGAACTGATGAGTAAACTGAAAGCTTCTGACTATGTCGACTACGAAGATGAACTGGCTGTAAAGTTTCAGGAAGCTATATTGACTTTGCCGGAAAAGCAGCGGATCGTTTTCAACTTGCGCTATTACGATGAACTGGAATATGAAGATATCGCCCGTGTTCTGGATAGTAAGGTTGAGACACTGAAAGTGAATTATCACTATGCGAAAGATAAGATAAAGGAATATATATTAAACAGGTAACATCATGGATAAGGATTTTGATTTTGACAATATTGGTAAGCGGACACCTTATCGCACTCCCGATAACTTTTTTGAGGAGACACAGCGTAAGATATTGGAACGTACGGTTGACGAGCAACGCAAGAAGCGTCGGCTGAAAAGGATTATTCCTACTGTGATTGCTGTAGCAGCAGTATTGGCCGGGATTTTGTTTACGCCGTCTCTCCGCTATATGAATACCGACACACCATCTGCTTCAAATATATTGGCTGTCGATAAAAATAATGTAACTACAGATCCGGTAGATAAATGGATTAAGGAATTGTCAGATGAGGAGTTGGAAGAGCTCGTCAGCTTCTCTGAAAACGATATATTTTTAAACTGAATAACTCAATTAATTATTAAAACGTGAAGATTATGAAGACTAAGTTTATTTATGTAGTGTTGATGGCTTTATTTTTGGGAAGCCAGATGACCCTTTCTGCACAGAATAAAGAAAACAAAGAAAGAAAACAGCATCCTACACCGGAGCAGATGATGCAGATGCAGACCAATCAGATGGTGAGAGCGCTCATGCTGGATGATGCAACGGCAGCCAAGTTTACTCCGATATACGAGAAGTATCTGAAAGAACTTCGTGAGTGTCGTATGATGAACTTCAAACCCAGAGCGAGAAAAGATGCAGCTCAAGGTACGGAAGCCAATACTGCCAAAGAAACTCCAAAACCGGTTATGACAGATGCGGAAATCGCTAAAATGTTGAAAGATCAGTTTGCGCAGAGTCGTAAGATGCTGGACATCCGTGAGAAGTATTATAATGAGTTCAGCAAGATTCTGTCTCAAAAGCAGATCATGAAGATTTATCAGCAGGAAAAGAGCAATATGAATAAATTCAGAAAAGAGTTTGACCGTAGAAAAGGACAGAAACCGGGACAAGGTCACAAACCCGGACAAGACCGCCAGAGACAAAGACAGCATACCCCTCATCAAACTCAAAAGTAGATAATGGATTAGGTATTATTTATTATAGTGTTTTATTTTACTAAAGTCAACACAAATTGGGCATAGGCAGATATATCTATTCTTTTCAGTATCGTTGATTATTCATTGTGTCTTGTTACTGATAAGTTTTGGCAGCCTATGCACAGTCCGGCAAAGAGAGCTTTGCCGGACGTGTAGTTGATGCTGACTCATGATACATGGTATTCTGCGTCTGAATCTGCTGGAAGGATAAAGCTGATTAAATATTTATCAGTCTGAAACCTCTGCGGGGTATTAATTGTTGTATCCATGCGAAAACAATGAAAACTTTGCTGAATGGAGTTTCGACTGATTAAAAAATTAAAGGACAGAGGACGTTGGCGTATCTTCAAACTCAAATTGATTGATGCGCGGCTTTACTTTGTCAGTATCTTTGTCGGGTTACTGACGGGGCTTATTGCTGTGCCTTATCATTACCTGCTTCAGTTCTTCTTCAATCTTCGCCATGACTTCTTTGATTCTCATCCTAAATGGTATTGGTACCTTCCTCTTTTTCTGTTAATGTGGGGGATTCTTATATTTGTCTCCTGGCTGGTGAAAAAGATGCCGTTGATCACAGGAGGAGGTATTCCACAAACACGTGGAGTTATCAATGGAAGAGTTGCGTATAAACATCCTTTCATTGAGGTGATTGCCAAGTTTGTGGGAGGAATACTTGCGCTAAGCACCGGTTTGTCTTTGGGACGTGAAGGACCTTCGGTGCAGATCGGTTCGTATGTAGGATGTCTGGTTTCTAAATGGGGGAGAGTGCTTGCCGGCGAGCGGAAACAATTGTTGGCGGCGGGTGCCGGTGCCGGGTTGGCGGCTGCTTTTGCTGCTCCGTTGGCTTCCTCATTGCTGGTTATAGAATCTATTGAACGGTTTGATGCGCCAAAGACGGCGATTACTACCTTGCTGGCAGGAGTCGTTGCCGGAGGAGTCGCCAGTTGGCTTTTTCCTATCAATCCGTATTTTCAGATTGATGCGATTGTACCGGGAATGACTTTCTGGTCACAGGTAAAGTTGTTTCTTCTTTTGGCGGCTGTGGTTTCTGTTTTCGGAAAGTTCTTTTCTGTCACTACGCTTCAGGTCAAACGTATCTATCCGGCCATCAAGCATCCGGAATACGTAAAAATGCTATATCTGCTCTTTATTGCTTATCTCATCTCTATGGCAGAAGTCAATCTGACAGGAGGTGGGGAACAGTTTCTGTTGGCACAGGCCATGCATCCCGATACCCATATTCTTTGGATTGTCGGTATGATGTTGTTGCATTTTGTATTCAGTACCTTTTCTTTTTCGTCAGGACTGCCGGGAGGAAGTTTCATTCCTACATTAGTGACAGGAGGGCTTTTAGGGCAAATAGTTGCATTGATTCTGGTTCAGCAAGGAGTGATTGCTTATGAAAATATCAGTTATATCATGTTGATCTGTATGTCTGCTTTTCTGGTTGCGGTCATACGTACACCTCTCACCGCTATTGTGCTGATTACTGAGATTACGGGACATCTGGAAGTCTTTTATCCTTCTATTGTAGTGGGAGGACTGACTTACTATTTCACGGAAATGCTTCAGATAAAACCTTTCAATGTGATTTTATATGATGATATGATTAATTCTCCTGCGTTTAAAGAAGAGGCCCGCTACACTTTATCGGTAGAGGTCATGAGCGGTTCTTACCTGGATGGTAAAATCGTGGATGAACTTCGCCTGCCGGAACGTTGCATTATTATTAATGTTCATCGTGACCGGAAAAACTGGCCTCCCAAAGGGCAGAAACTGATGCCGGGGGATCAGGTGCAGATAGAAATGGACTCGCAGGATATCGAGAAACTCTATGAGCCGTTAGTCAGTATGGCGAATATTTATTAAAAAAGAAGTGAAGCGTTTATTCAACGCTTCTCAACCATGCAATTTCTTCTGCCCACTTGCTTTCATCGGGTGTTTCAAGAATAAGTGGCATATTATCGAATCTTGAATCTTTCATTAATCTTTCAAAGAATGCACTCCCGGTCAGTCCCTGGCCTATGTTATCGTGACGGTCAACATGACTGCCTAATTCTTTTTTAGAATCATTCAGGTGCATACCACGCAGATACTCGAAACCTACTTCTTTTTCAAATTCGTCAAAGACTTTATCGTAATCATTCACTATGTCATATCCCGCTGTATATGTATGGCAAGTATCCAGGCAAATACCTACACGGCTTTTATCATTCACCCGGTCGATGATATATCTTAATTGCCAGAATTCACTTCCTAAATTACTGCCTTGTCCCGCAGTATTTTCAATAACGGCCGTTACTCCTTTAGTCTTCTCCAAAGTCAGGTTGATACTTTCTGCAATGAGTGCGAGACAATCCTCTACGGAGATTTTATTCAGATGGCTGCCGGGATGGAAATTGAGAAGTTTCAGTCCTAATTGTTCGCAGCGTTGCATCTCATCTAAAAAGGCAGCTCGACTTTTCTCCAATCCTTCTTCTTCGGGGTGTCCCAAATTAATAAGGTAACTGTCATGCGGTAAAATATAGTCTGTTTGGAAATTGTACTTAGTGCAATTTTCTTTGAAAAGACGGATGTTTTCTTCTGTCAATGGTTTACTCACCCATTGACGTTGATTTTTAGTAAACAGGGCAAAGGCATTTGCTCCAATCTCATGCGCATTGACAGGGGCGAATTCTACGCCGCCGGATGCGCTTACATGTGCTCCAATGTATTTCATCTTTTATTCTATTTAAATTTTATCTGTTGATATAACATTTATGCAGGTTTCAATGTTTGCGTAGAGTACCAACATAGGCAAAGATACAATTTTTTAGTAGTAAACTCAATGCTCATTATGATAAAGGTACAGTGATCTACTGTCTTTTTATATCCCACATCTCAGGTATTAATGGTTGAGTTGTCAGATGTTAATATCTGAGATGTCAACTGTTAATACCTGAAAAGTCAGATATTAATACCTGTCATGGACATTATTAATGCTTGAAATGTGGCATAATAAGCATTGTCACCTTCAATAAAAGACAATAAAAGAAAGGAGCTATTCGTAAGTTTATAATAACCATTGAATAGCTCCATATTGTGTGCCAGAATGGAGAAATTATATCTCAAAATCCGGTAAATAGTCAGTCAGAACCTTATTGACCTGTTTCCCTTGTACTTGATCTGTGATGATAGTCGCACCTTCCTTCTTGCCGGCATCGTATTTCAAAGAAACCTTTTCCGCTTGATGGGTGACGCTGATTGCCGCTTTCCCTTTCTCCGTCAGATTGCAGGTAATAATCCAGTCGCCTACTTGTACGGTATTGCCTTGGCGAACCACTTTCATATCCGCACGGTTATTTCCATGTGTATCCATAACGGTGAGGAAACGGGCAGTTTTACATGGAATGGTAGTAGACGAAAAATGCCAGTGATTGGGATACTTCACAGCTTTTCCCTGGGCATTGGTTACATTCTTCCAGTTGGTTGGAGCGCAGAAGAAGGTATCTACGATGGCCTGTTCCGTCTTTGCCGAACTGAAAAGATGAGCAACAGAGATGCCTTCATCCTTATTCTTTCCCGTAACTTTCACTTCATAAGGAAGTTCCTGCATTTCCATCGGAAGTTCTACCGTATGCAGCAGATAGCTCCATGTGACCGCTTCTTTTCCTTCCAGTTCATCATAAATCACATACACTCCCGTATTGCCTAATTGAATGATGTGCCGACGGAACATCTTCAGTTTGTTCTCATCCCATCCCTTTTCGGGAGTGTACTGCGTGCCGGAAAGTTCACCACGTTTCAACCAGATAGGAGCTGTGATCTTTCCGTAAGCATTGGAAGCGTCTCCCACCATATACGAAATCTTTTCTCCTTCATACCAACGGGGAATCCATCCGTAACCTTCCGTCCCGATAGTCTGAGTCATTCCATTGATCAGAATACTGTTGTGTGCACGGGTGTTTCGATAGGAATACATACAATGGTCATCGGTAAAACCGGTACGATGTCCGCTGCTATAGAAGATTGCCTTGCCGCCATAGAAGGTATTAAATGCATTCTGATTGGCCAATGCGTGCGAAGTTGAACCGTATGGACTGGAACGGAATGACAACATTGCGTTCTTTTCTATATCCCCCAACGAAGTATGCATCGTAGCAATTCCCGTTTCATTAAATACTTTCGTCATCGGCAACTCTGCCAATGAGTGTTCTTCTTTCGGGAGTGCCTTGTCAGTAATGCAGCGATACCAGGTCAGATCACCTGCTTTTCCAAGAAAAGACTTTTTCATGATATCCGGTTCTTTCTCCAGAATGGTACGTGCGTAGGCGGCTGCCCACGGATTATTGCATTCACGTGCTAAAGCATCCGCATAGCCGACCCGTGTCCCGTTCGGTTTCATTTTCGTTTCATGGGAGTTACCGTGTCCCGCAGATTTGGAGAACGGAGGCTGATGATAGATTACATAGAGCGCATTGTTGTTATACCAGGGATCGGCAAAGAAATCGAAACCGCTGATACGTGAATAGAAAGCGGGAACTTCGATCAATGTACGAAGGTTGACATGGAAATAAGAGTCACCGTTGTGCCATCCTCCGTCGGTGTTGAGTCCCGGCAGACGGGATACCCATTCGTTATAGCAATAATCTACCCAAGTGGAAGCCATCGGCAATTCACCGTATGTAGCAAAAGCTGCCATATTCAGAATACGGAAAGTCATCTGCCATACATGATTGTCGGCAATACGGTTTTCCAGATGATTCACATATTCATGATAAAACTTATGGGCGTTTTCGCTGATCGTTTCGAGAAGCAACTGTTTCTCGGCAGGCGTTAACAGATTGTACCATGCATCATAAGCGGAAGTACTCATGGACAGAATCGTGGAGCGGTTGAAATCTCCTGCAAAGTACTTACTGTCTTTCCACGAAAGAATTTCGGAAAGACGTTTGATACCTTCTTTGTAGTACACTTCGTCTTTCGTCAGCAGATAAGCGCGTACCATAGCTTCTATGTTCGCTTCTTCGCGGTCTACTATCTTGCGGCTTTCCCGAATCAATGCCGAGCGATATTGTACGATGTTCGTCAATTTGACTACTTGGGTGGTATCGATTTCCTCCTCCAGATGTTTCAATGGATGATTGAGGCATTTCCTTGCTTTCTGAATATAGAGCTGCGCTTCCGGATTATTCTTGTTCCGCTCGATGATCTGATCCCAGTCTTTGGCATCGAGCAGGATACGGGGATGGCTTTGAGAGAACTTCGCCAGCACTTCTTGCAAGGAGGGAGGATTGAACGTACGTGTCTGCTCGTCCACATAGAAATGATAGACGGGCGACCATTCTTCTTTGCCGTCCTTATCAAGGTAGGCGTGCTGCCAATACCATTTCCCTTTTTCAAAGAGTTTGAAAGGATTGAAGAAAGCCCAGTTTCTTTCGGCGGTCATTACTTCCGATTTAAACTCAGGATCACGTGCGATACGGATGCGGTATGTCACTTCCGGTTTGTGATCTTCTTCTTCCACTCCGTCAAGCACAGGTCCGAGGTGGGGGAACTTATCCGGCCACATGAAACGCGGCGGATTGACTGCTATGTGCTGACCGTCCAGTGGAGAAGGTGTTTCGCGGACTTCATGCATCAGCGTCTGCTGACTCAGACGCAGGATGCTTTTCTGCGCATATCCACTATAGGAAAGCATAGCTACAAATAACAGGAAAATATAATATCGTTGTTTCATCATCTTATTTTTTTAAGAGTTCTTTCAGACTGATTGTCTTGTTGTTGATCAGCGGACGTGCCCAGAAACCGATGAAGGTGATATATCCCACAAAGAGCAGGATAGACAGCATACCTGTACGCAAGGACGTAGCATCTGCCAATGTACTCACAATCATCGGCCCGCCTGCTCCACCCACGATAGCCGAACATAAAATTCCGGCAAATGAGCCGTGATGCTGTGAAGCCGAGTTCAGCGCCAATGAGAAGACGATAGAGTACATCATGGAAATACTGAATCCGATAGCAGGAAAGGCGATTAGCGAAACATCCTTGCTTCCGAATAAAGCGGCTAGTAACAGCACTATCGTCAATACCCCCGAAACCTGTAGCAGGCGTTTGCTGTCAATCAGTTTCAGAAGAATCATTCCGACCAGACAGCCTGCCGTCATCAGTCCCCAGAAGTAGCTGACTGCCTGCGCACCTTCCGCCTGCGGGTTTACACCGTGATATTGTTCGAGGAAGGTACTCATGAAGATAGAGGTTCCTTGTTCCGTACTGACATAGCAGAAGATTCCCAGAAAGAACAACCATACATATTTCTGCTTGAACAGGGCGAGGTAGGAATCTTTCGATCCGCTTTTCTCATCTTCTTTCAGTTCAATCTTCGGGAAATGCGAAACACCGACGGCAATCAGCATCACCAGCAACAATAAGGTAAATACCCAGTAGAGAGATACCCAAGGCATATCTTGTGGCGTCATATCCGCCAGCAAGTCAAGGATAAGGCTTTTTCCTGCTGTATAAGTGGCAGGATCAAGTTCCCGAATCAGATAAGTATATACCAGCGGGCTTAGGAAGGAGGCGATACCGAACATAAATTGTGCCAGTTCAGCGATGAAAGCATAGTTTTCTTCTCCTCCTACAGTACGTTGGAGCGGATTCAGCACGGTTTGCAGCATTGCCATTCCCAGACCGATGATGAAAGATGAAGCTAGCAACATCGGATAAGTATGCATACAGGCGAACAGGATGGTTCCGATAAACGGCATCAGGAATCCACAGAACAAGACAGGCTTTTCACCGAAACGGTCGATCAGTAGTCCGGCAGGGATGGACATAATGGCGTAAGCCAGAAAGAAGGAAGTCGGGATAAACCCCGCCATCGCAAGATCGCTCAGATTGAAATTGTGGATAATGTCCGGAATAAGCGGTCCCAGAATATTGGTAATAAACGAGATAGTGAACCAGAACGCCATAATCAGCGCCAGCATTCCTAGATTTTTCTTCATAATCTTAAATAAGTTGAGAAGGTTTTCTGCTCTTCATTTAATTCGGTTTTCTATTTAAAAAGAGGGAGGCGGCACCGATACTTCCGGCTTTGTTGCCTAAAGAGGCTGCCATGATTTCCGTGTTCACGGCACAGTCGGGGATGGCATAGCGAAGGGCTTTCTCACTTACTTTCTGAATATAAAAGTCTCCGGCTTCGGACAGTCCTCCGCCGATAACGACTCTTTGAGGGCTGAAGATATTAATAAATCCGGCAATGCCGTGACCGAGGAAATCACAATGTTCGTTCAGCGACTCAGCCGCAATCTTATCTCCTTGTTTATAGAGACGGACGATCAATTCTCCGTTTATTTCTTCATTCGGATAAGAGATGCCGGCTTCGGCTATCCGTTTGCTGAAACGACGGACCAGTGCGGCAGTGGAAGCATAATGTTCAAGGCATCCTATTGAACCGCAGGCGCAAGGTTCACCATTAGCTATCAAGGGGACATGTCCCAATTCAGTACCTCTATTGGCGTATCCGTTAAACAGTTTGCCGTCAATTATGACTGCGCCACCGATACCGGTTCCTACAGTCAGGAAGACCACATGAGTGGCTCCGTTTCCGGCTCCGTACATCGTTTCGCCGAGTCCCATCAGATTAGCGTCATTTCCCAGTTGGGTAGGAAGTCCGGTCTCTTTTTCCATCCGGTCTGCCAGTTTCAGATTTTCCCAGCTTTGAATATTCTCCGCACCTCCCAATACGATACGATTCGTACAATCGACAATTCCCGGCGTCCCTATCCCGATACCGGCTATCGTATATTCCTTTGCTTCGGCAAAGGTTTTCACTTCATTGACTGCCTTGACTAATTGCCCGATGACAGCTTCGGCTGATACGTCGGCATTCGACGGTAGCTTCCCTTGAAAGTGAAATACGCCATTATTATCAATAAGAGCGTATTTCACAGAAGTCCCGCCAAGATCAATTCCTATAGCGTATTCTTTTTCCATATAACTAGGTATGTTTTAAATTCGTTTATACTGTGCCATGCTTGTGCCACCGTATTGGCACGCTTGTGCCAAAGGCTTGGCATAGCAGTGCCAACAGCTTGACACAACTGTGCCAACGGCTTGGCACAAGCAAAGCAACTGTTTTCTTTCATATACCAGTTTATACTCTTTCTGCCCAGATAGGTGAACTCCATGCCCATTGCCCGTCACGCTGGCGAACACGCACGTAGTAGTAATCTGTATCACGCTGAGGCTCTTTATCTTCCATATAGTGTTCCACAGTGAAACAGCTTTCGGGCATAGCACGATTGAAGAGAATCGCTTCGCTCAGCCAGCCGATCATGAAGTGCGAACGTGAGCCTTCGAGCAATTCGCCCAATGTGTGTTCAAACTTCTTGCCGTTGAAATCAGCAATCACTTTTCCGTCTTTCGGCATCTCTACTTCGAGGATGACAGCTTGCATGGCAGCGGTAGTCGTATTCGGATTCTTGCTGCTGTACATATCCAGTTCGGTTTCTTTTTCGTCTGCGGATACAATGCGGTTTACGTGAGTATGGAATTCTGTTTCCCCTTCTTGCGGAGAAGTGAAGGCCGCACCGCGGAAACATGGAGTGACGCTCAGAATGCGTCCTTTGTCTACAGACAATTTACCTTGCCAGTGTACATACTGCTCTTCACGGTTCCATCCGAAATCTACTTTCACTTTGCAGCGGACAGTATCACCTTCGGGGGCAACCGGAGTCAACGGACCATTCATGCGGGCCAGAATCTGACCGTTCTTGACGATATCCACATAGTCGATGCAACTTTCTCCGGTAACATTCAGATAAATGCGGCGGCTGTTGCCACGCACTACGTCACCCATGAAAGCATCGTTGAGGCGGAAGTCAATCAAAATCTTATCGCCGGTTGCGGCGCATACGTGGCGGGTCCGAAGTGCTTCCCATATAGCGTCGCGGGTTAATGACGGAGCCAGTACACCGATACGGCCGTCACCATAACTGCCCGGATAACCCGAATGTTGGTCGGTAGAAGCCATAATACCGAATTTATTACCCAGTTCCAGACCATATTGAATGGTTCCTTCCCATTGGCGGGGGCCCATATCGTGCAAGTATGGATAGTCACCCTGATCGCTTTCGGCCAGACCGTGACGGGAATACATTTCTACGAACGGGGTCTGGTCTCCTTCGGTAAAGCATTTCCAGTTATAGCCGCGATAACCACCCTGATAGCCCATATGGTGCGGAGTGATGAATACTTTGTGTCCTTTGGCCTTTTGTTTCCAGTCTTCGATGGAAGTGCATTCTACAAGCGGTGCATCGAGATCGTAGTTCAAGGCAACATGGTCGCCATGTTCCATGCTGTGTGCTTCATATCCAACGAAAGTGAGGAATTCTCCTTCTTTATTATATTCGTTTGTCATGGCTACGTACTTCTCATATCCGCCTTCGCGCAAACGTTTGAAAGCACCGGTATGGTAGTCGATTACCCATTTCAGGCGTGGATCGTCTGCTCCGGGGATATCCGGCCACATGGCGTGGGGTGTTACACTTACAAAATCCAACTGTCCTTTCGCTGCTTCAAAAGCATCGCGCATATCGCCGTGTCCGTATGTGATGTTACAATGGTTGTGCAGGTCTCCCCAGTACATTTTGAGGTCACTTGCCGATGGCATTTTCTTTTTGGCTTCTTTACTTCCTGCCGCACAAGAGCCGAGCAGGCTGCCGGATGCTGCCAGTCCTAAAAAAGACCAGCCAGTATTCTTTATAAAATTTCTTCTGTCCATGATATGATTGTTTTGGGTTATTTATCGATTTTCCATCAGTCTTCTGTCTCCTTTGAAAAGCACTGTCTCTTTTTCATCGGGATCATTGTCTTTATATTGTTTCTGAGTTTCTTCAAGTAGTTGCATCAACTCTTTTTGTTTCTTAGCATATTCCGCTTTTCCGAAGATATTGTTCATTTCTCTCGGATCGGCTTTCATGTCATACATTTCCCATTCGTCAATGTCGTTGTAGAAATGAATCAGTTTGAAGTCCTGCGTGCGAATGCCGTAATGACGTTTTACGGAGTGTTCTGCCGGATATTCATAATAATGATAGTAGGCTGCTTTACGCCAGTCGGCAGGAGTCTTGCCTTCGTTTTCCAATACTGGTTTCAGTGATGCTCCCTGAATATCAGATGGCACTTCTACACCGGCAAAGTCAAGGAAAGTGGGGGCGAAGTCTACGTTCATGCTAATGGCGTTGCTGGTGCTTCCGGCTTTAATGGCCTTCGGATAACGGATGATAAGCGGCATACGCTGACATTCTTCGTACATGAATCGTTTGTCAAACCAACCGTGTTCACCCAGAAAGAATCCTTGGTCGGAAGTATAGACAATAATGGTATTGTCCAGTTCGCCGATCTTTTCGAGATAATTCAGCAGACGACCGATATTCTCGTCTACAGCCAGAACGGTAGCCAGATAATCGCGCATATATTGCTGGTATTTCCAGCTGATTAATGCCTTGCCTTTCAGGTCGCCTTTGCGGTATTCGGCAATGCGCTGTGCATAGGCGGAATCCCATTTGTCCTGTACTTCTACAGGCATGCGCTTATAAACGCTATACAGGCGGTTTGTCGTATCTTTCAGCATTTCTTCGCGAGTGAGCAGTTTTAAGTCCCAGTCATTCGTCAGCGTATGCTCGATCGACATATCTTGTTTCCGTGCCGCTTTCCCGCGTCCTTCGTAGTCATCGAACAGGTTTGCGGGTTCGGGGAAAATAGTATTGTTGAATATACCCAGATGGCGGGGGGCGGGCATCCAGTTACGGTGGGGAGCTTTCTGATGATACATCATGCAGAAAGGTTTGTTCTTGTCGCGGTTTTCGAGGAAATCGATTGCCTTGTCGGTGATAATATCCGTTGCATATCCTTTTTCTACGATGTGCTTTCCGTCTTCCCAGAAGTCAGGGTCGTAGTAGTCGCCCTGCTCATGCTGGCCGCTGAGTATGCTCCAGTGGTCAAATCCCTGCGGTTCGCTGATAAGATGCCATTTACCGATCATGGCAGTCTGATAACCGGCTTGTTGAAGTAGTTTCGGGAATGTCTGCTGATCACCGTTGAAGGTGCTTGCATTATCGGTAAAGCCGTTCTCATGGCTGAATTTTCCGGTGAGGATGCAGGCACGTGAAGGACCGGAAAGGGCATTGACTGCATAACAATTGTCAAAACGGATACCCTCATTGGCTATACGATCCATATTGGGAGTCTGGATGAGGTTGCCACCATAGCAGGACATAGCTTGGGTGGTATGGTCGTCGGTCATCATGAAGATGATGTTCGGACGTTTGGTTTCTTCTTTTTTCTGGTTGGCACAGGAAGCGAAGCTTAGTGCAGCCAATGGAAGCAGTAAGGTAGAGGGATTGCTTTTCATGATAGAAATAACATCTGATGATAAAAAATGACCAGTGAGGAGCCGAGGCCTTTTCCGTAGCGGGCATATATCCGCATGGAAATCTGGCCTCAGTGCCTCGCTGGTCACTGGATTATAATTTATATTTTAATGACTGTTTCTTGCCGTTTACTTTCACTTCTATTTCCAGTCCGTTTTCATCGAACGTTTTGTTCTTGAACTTAGCGTCAAATTTAGGGGCATCTGCGCTCTTCTTGACTGGGTAAATAACTGTGATGTAACGTACCGCATTCTCATTGTCTTTCTTTACGTTGAATGAAACATTCATACGTTTGTAGCGCTTGCGATATGCAGTAGAACACCATCCCGGCTCTTTTTTCATGCTCATGTCTTCAGGGCCGAAGCATTGAAGTTTCATGTTGCTTCCATCCTCGAATTGAGTCAGGAATGTCATGTCTTCGCGGCTGTTGGCTATCTCACCTTTCGGCATCTGATAGTGCAGGTTGACAGAACCTTTGGCGCTGCCTGATATTTCATCTACAATGACAAAGTAGGTATTGTCTACGAAGAAGACCGAACGGCGGTGCTTGAAGTTCTTGTAGCTTGGGTTTTCTGTAACCAAGGTTTGGATATTGCCTTCCGGCTGCCACAGTTTAGTAACAGATTCGGTTGTTTCCAGATTTTTATTGTCCAGAGTCACGGTGTTGTGTACGGAAGTCTGACGGTGCCAGTTGCGTTGTTCCATCACTTCGCCTTCACCTGCATATACATACGAACCGGAGTCGGGGAACAGGTTCTTGCCGTTAAACCACATTTCGAAAGTACCGTTATCCGGCTGACAATGCCAGAAACCTTTCGGACCGGCTTTTACTACCATTTGTGTAGCATCCATTCCCCAGGAATTGCGGAATACAAAGAAACCTGACTTCAGGAAACCTTTCGACATATAATCAGGTAATGCACCCTCTTTGCCGTCTGTTGCCAAATACTTGATAGTTTCGTTTTTGGGGAACAGTTTGCTCCATTCACGATAGTTCTTCAGCATTTCTTTTTTTTCTGTGATTTTAGCATCACTGAAACATGGATTTGTGTAATCCGGGAAAGAAATATTAGCATAGAACATGATCATCTTTTCGATGGTATCCAGATATTCCTGTGGAAATTCATTACGGAATCCGTTAACATCTGCAATACCCAGTGCCTTGCAGAAGATATTGATAGCAGCAAGGTGGTAATGCGGGTCAAGTTCAAACTGACCGCCATCGTTGTAAACCTGTACGTTTATTTCACGGTTCAGAATGTCGATACCACTTTTTCTCCAGGCCGGAGCTTCTTTAAATTCCGGGAAGAATGCACCTGCATAAATCATACGCTGAGCTTCGAACAACAAGTGATTACCCTGATCAGAGTAATTAGCCAGAATATGTACGGCATGTTTATGATAGTTCACCAGAAATTCAGTCAGGAAATCCGGAGTGAAAGAAGGAGAGGGGAGGAACAACTGGAACTGGGTAGTCTGATCCTGCAGACGATTACTTACTTCCAGCGGACGCCATGCGAAACGTACATTTTCCACTTCGCCTTTAATCTTACCGTCACTTACCAGTTCGTATTCTTTCTTGTCCATCTTCACCAACGGATTCTTTTTGATCCAGTCGATGTATTGGTATGCCCATTCTTTGGCATATTTTTCGTCACTCGATACACGGTATGCCTTACCCATCGGAGTAAACCATTTATGACGGTGCAACTGCCAGCGGAGTTCATTGTCTTTCACCGGCCAGTATTGCCAGTTGATATCTTCTCCGTAGTTGTAAGAAGGCTGGTAACCTTTGTGAACAAAGAATGTATGTTTCAATCCGTCGTCCGCCCATTGCTGTTCTTCTTTGCCGATAGTGATCTTTTTCAGATTAATATCCGGAGTCTTCACATTCGTACGTGCACGGTAGTAGTCGAGCAGTGCTTTTGCGGCATCCTCATCTTTGCCTTCCTGATGTAAGGCTTTTACTTTCTCCAATCCGGGGTAGTCCAGGTTGAGAAGCGAGAATACCTCGCTTTTCAACTCTTGGGCATAACCTTTGCCTACGAAACAAGCAAATGTCAGCAGGACGATATATTTCAGAGTTTTATTCATGATATCATTTATTATTCTGCAAATTACAATTTAGATTTGAATTTTCTCAGCTATGTTACTCAATAACTTTCACCTCTCCATTCTCCAATCTCAACTTCTTCAAGTCCATGAATCTCTTCAATGCTTCCAAATAGTAGTAGTCAGCATAATTCAGCGGAGTATCGATTTCAGAACCGTTAGGCAATGATCCGACAGAGTGCATTAAGATGAATCCCTGGTTTTCGCCGACTTTGGCAAGGTATGCGTCGCTTGAAAGGCTTTTCAGAATTTTTTCTGCATAATCCAGATATTTCTTTCCGTCGGGTACCATTGTGCTAAGTTCAATGAATCCTGCGGCTGTTACAGCAGCAGCCGAAGCATCGCGTGGAGTCTCTTCGGTGACAGGAGCATCGTAGTCCCAGTAAGGAATTGCATCGTCTGTTTTCACGCGCTCCATGATCATGTCGGCTATGTTTACGGCAAAGTTCAGGAAGGTAGTGTCATTTGTTTCGCGGTAGCAGGAAGTGTATCCGTATACAGCCCAAGCCTGTCCGCGCGACCATGAAGAATCGTCGTTTTTACCCTGGTGAGTCTGTTTGCGTTCTACTGTGCCGTCGTTGTTATAGCTTACTACATGCCAGCAAGTATAGTCAGGACGGAAATGATTTTTCATCGTAGTGATAGCATGCTTGATAGCGACATCCTTGTATTTGTTGTCGCCTGTCCATTTGCTTACAGTGAACAGAAGGTCCAGATTCATCATGTTATCGATGATTACCGGGAAGTTCCAGCTGCCAAAGTCCCATGAACGGATGGCTCCGATTGAATCGTTGAAACGTCCGCTCAGGTTATCGGCAGTTTCTTTCATGACAGCTTTGATGGTATCGTTAGGAGCCAGACGCTCAGCGTTTCCGTAGCTGCAGTTGATCATAAATCCCAAATCATGTGTACCTTTATAATAGCGTACCGGATTCAGCAGGTTTGTATATTGAATGGCATCCGCTTTCAGTGTATCATTTCCGGTCAGTTCGTATGCGTACCACAGTGATCCAGGGAAGAAACCGCTTGTCCAGTCGTATACTACACATAAACGACGTTTGCCCATTTGTTCGGCAGTAGGTTGCGGACGAAGTGAATCCTGAAAAGTGGAAGGATCTCTTTCTAATTGGCGGCAGAGGAAATCCATGTCATATCCGGTGCGGATTGAACGTGGAAGCTTACCGGTTCCGTCAATTTCTTCTGCTGTAAGTTGTAACTGGGCAGAAGCTACATCCAGCCCTTTCTTAATCCAACTGTAGTCTTCCTTTGGAGTTGTCTGGCACGATGCAAGTGCAATGGCAACCGAAGCAAAGAGAACAAGTTTCTTTTTCATGTTATTCATTTTAAGTGATTGTTTTTAGAAGTTTTGTAACTGATGCAAAAGTAGATGATCTGTTTAATTTTAAATGATACGAATGTTGAAAAGGACATTGAAACAGAATTTCGACTATTAGTTTTGTTGAAAAAACTATTAATTTTGTCAAGCATGCCCTTTACAAGGGGGCTAGAGCCCTATTCCCGTTCGTTTAAAATGAAATCTTTTTTCTTTCTCCTGCATTGAAATGAGTCTTTTTTATTTGGTTATTATAAACAATTTCGATGGTCTGTTCGTATGGACTGGTAATGTTTGCGACTGTCATTTTTCCTTCTTTCCACTCCATGTCTATAGTAAATCCGCCTCGTGCTTTTAGTCCTTTTATGCTTCCTTCTTTCCAGGTAGGGGGGAGGGCCGGGAGCAAATGAATATTTCCATTATGACTCTGCAATAACATTTCCGCAATGCCGGCAGTAGCTCCGAAATTGCCATCGATTTGGAAAGGAAGTGCATTCAGTAAATTTCGATATAATCCCCCGCGATTATCAGCTTTGACATGGGGATCGATATAATTGACCAAATTACTCAACGCTTCATAAGCATTTGATGAATCGTACAAACGTGCCCAAAGAGAGATTTTCCATGCCATGCTCCATCCTGTTGTTTTATTTCCACGGTCATTCAAAGATTTCCGTGCTGCCTTGAATAGTTCCGGAGTGTTGTCTGTAATGTCACATCCCGGATACACCCCGAAAAGATGAGATACATGGCGATGTTGCGGTTCGCTTTCTTTATATTCTTTGTCCCATTCCAATAACTGTCCTTTACTACCGATTTGGTATCCTTTCAATTTACTTCTCTTTTTGATTAACTCCGAACGAAAATCCCTATCAGTCTGAAGTATCTTTGAAGCTTCAATTGTATTGGAAAACAAGGATCGGATAATGGCAATGTCCATCGTACTACCTTCGCAGACAGATGCCGGAGTGTCGTCAGGCATAAGATATGCATTCTCAGGAGAAGTACTGACTGGAGT
>UMEX01002393.1_pt1 | contig 36525 bp, 28 predicted proteins | sample 1964871 | NCBI WGS metagenome assembly UMEX01 (sample SAMEA4836032, study PRJEB28245) | human gut metagenome | biome: gut microbiome; material: fecal sample | place: Denmark | collected 2008
GTGAATGGGTCATTGCGGTAGCCATATGGTGACGTAATATAGATATTTTGAAGAGGAAAGGAGATTTGTGAGCTTGCAGTAACAGGCTTGTTTGTTATAAATTCATTGGTAGCCGTCGAGTCAATGACTGATGGCTGCTTAAAAGAGGTATCACGAGAAAGTGGTGCCTCTTTTTTGCATGTGGTGTTACGACCTTAACCTTGTAACGACGATTATGATTATCTACGGAGTAGAACTGAGCATGAACTGTTGTAGAAACAGAGAGTCCGACAGCAGTTATGAAGACCAATAAATTTTTTTTCATGTAGACAAAAGTAGTATCAGGAAAAGGAAAGGCAAAACTGCGAAGATTGAAGGAACGAAAATATAACATCAAATAAGAATCAAGTATGATTATTCATTGATTATCATACTTGAATTATAAATTAGCATAAATGTAAGCCCCAAGAATGAGCGATATTCTTGTAATGGCCGCATTCCTATATATTTTGGGCGTATAGGTCAAATTGCAGGATATTTTAGACCTACTTTTTCTCTATAGGTCAAATTGCAGGATGAAAAATCGCCTCCCCAATGCGGTCCTATTCCACATTGTCGCTATCTTTGTAAAGCGGTCTGAAGCGTAGTGAAGCTCTGCAGGGGTGCAACTTCATGAGGAATAGGACCGCGCACAACGAAAGGCATAAGCCATTAGCAGGATTCTTCACTTGAGGGGTCCTGCTTTCTTATGCCATGAGTTGCTGCCAATGCCAAGAAAAACCCACTAATGAGTCGCTTGCGACTCATCTCCGTCATACCGCTATTTACGTTCAGCCTTTTCTTCAGATTGGTAAAAGTTCCCTCTATCTTGTTGTTCGTATTTGGCATGCCTTCACAACTTTCTTTTTGAAACGTAAAGAGGTATGGCATATAGAAATCCAAACTGTGCATCGCAGAACGCAAGCGCTTGTGAGTATAGTTCTTTTTCCACATTTCAGCAGAGAGTGCTTTACAAGCGTGTCTTTCCATTTTTCTTTCCACTGGGCATAGTTGATCTTGAAGTCCCTCCCAGAGGAAACAGTCAACGTGTCCAATAGGTCCTTAAGTTCTCGCGCTGCCTTAAGCCTTGGATTCTGTGTGAGATAACGTCTGATTACCTGCTTCATGTGAAACTGGCACATTTGTATCTGATAGTCAGAGAAGAGGGTAAAGAGGCTTTTCTTGCCGTCTATGATAATACCAAAGATCGTATAGCCACGTTCCTCTATGCTTCTTATCGCTGCCTCATAGTCGCTTGCCGTTTCGTTCTCGATAAAGGCAAGATAGAGGGAAAGCCACTATGCTCGTCTAATGCTAGCCAAACACCCCAGCTGCGCCCCCCCCTCCCCCAGTAAGTTGCGTCCATATGGACATAACCACAACCTTCAATGGTTGGCTGTTCCCAACTTTTGCTGATATCTTTCAGTCGACGCTTGATTGTTGATTCACTTACGCCAAATCGATGCGAGAGTTCCGAAATGGTTTGTTTGTCTTCCATGTACAAATTCCATATCTCATCATTTGAGGAAATCGTGGAGTTACGGAACTGATAACCGCAAGCTTGGCATTTGTATGTTGGAACTCCTTTACGCTTACCGTTCTTTACTGTTTGCGCGGAGCCACATACAGGACATTTGCTTTTGTGTATTTGAATGATTTCTTATTATTTTCAAATGCTTGTAAATGTAGTGTATATAAGGCTTCGCGCTATATGCTATCCTGCAATTTGACCTATAGGCCCAGATTTATTAAACATTTCTACGTGAAATCTTAAAATGGTGGAAGATTTTCGGGAGAAGATGATAATAAATGCAAGAAAAAATGTACCTTTGTAGCACATTCCGTATTTTGACGTGCAAAATACGGATGAACGGATAGAGACACCAAGCCAAATGAGAGGGTAAAGCCAGAACTATTGACACTCCTCTCAGACGGGACAAACATACAGTTTAATAGTATGATTTTATGAACAATGTTATTGTAAATCTGGCACAGTCATCCCAGGTGATGACAGCCAATAGTGACATAAAGTAGATAAGAAAATGACGCAGGTCAGCTCACTTTCTTCTTCTACAGCCGACGTAAATGATATGTGTAACAACAAGCGTTTACCAAAGGGCATCCACGTTATTCGGTCTGATGAAAAATCGGCTCGAAAAGTAGAAGGAATGTCCGATAGTGAAGAAGAAGGAACGCCATGGGGATATCTCTTTATCCAACATTTTGCGGCAGAAAAATTTGAAAAAACACTTGAAACCGTCAAGTTGGAAGGCGATTTCAAACCTAATTGTTTTATTCATCGTACCATCACTTATAAGCGTAAGTCAAATGGCAAAGGCGTTATGAAAGAAGAAAAGCCAAGTGTCAGCGGTCTTGTATTTTTGCAAGGAGAGACAGATAAGCTTAAAGTCTTTCTCCAAAAAAACTTTCCACGATACCACCTCGTAAATAATTGTATGGATGGAACCCCAGCTTCCATTAAAGACAGTGTAATGCGCCCATTTATGCAAGTGATGGAATCAGAACCAGAACGTATTACTTTCTTGCGTGATCCGTTTGTGAAGTTTGCCAAAGACCATGTAAAGCTTCGCGTATTAACTGGAATCATGGCAGGACAAGTAGGCTATGTAGTGCGTATATTGAAAAATCGTCAACTCGTTATGGACTTCGGTGGCTATGCTGTAGCTATCAACGATGTGCATAATGAGGATTTTGAAATAGCAGAATAATCCACTCACCATTATTTTTCACAAGATGAAAAATGATTTCTTTACGTATTCTTGTCGAAAAATAGAAAAAGACAAAGCAGCTGGCAGATGTGATGTCGCCAATAACCGTGGTGCGGCACTCAAATGCCTGTCCAAATTCTAAGGCAAAGAAGAATTGACGTTCGGCGAATTGTCACCAGAAATGATGACACAGTTCAAAGGATGGCTAAAAGCCAATGGACGCAAGGAATCAACCGTCCGTCTCTATTTGTACCAGATTCATACCCTCTACAAAGAAGCGGAGAAAGAAGCCATTGCCCCACATCTGCCGTTGCAGAGTGGCATAAAGTTGCCCTTGCCATCCAAACAGAAGTGCGAGTTGCTTACGGAGGAAGAATTGCGTAGAATACGTTATGCCGACCTGTCAGACTCCATGTCACAGACTTTTGCCCGTGACATATTCTTCTTCAGCATCTATTGTCGAGGAATAAGTTTTACGGACTTGGCCCATATAAGAAAAAGCAACATCAAAGGTTTCACGCTCACTTACACATCACAAGTGCTCGCCCCCCCATTGTCACGGTGCAATGGGACACAGCCATGCAAGCAATAGCCGACCGCTATCCTTTAGTCACCGACTATCTATTTCCTATTATCAATTCCGATGACAAGTTAATGGTAAGTCGAGAAATCGGAAGGGTTCGTGAGAATATTACAAAAGCATTAAAACTAATTGCTACACGTTGAAATCTGTCCGTAGTACCCTCCTTGAAAATGACCAAGGATATCTATCAGCGTGCGATTGACAATGTAAGTGTGAGCAAAATAATTTAGGATTTTAAAATAATTAAATAATAAAAACTATGAGCATTTTTGCAGGTAAGACTCTTATGATTACTGGTGGAACTGGTTCCTTTGGTAATGCAGTATTGAATCGTTTCCTTCGTACAGACATTGGTGAGATTCGTATTTTCTCACGTGATGAGAAGAAACAGGATGACATGCGCCATGAATATCAGGTAAAATATCCCGATGTTGCCAACAAGATTAAATTCTTCATCGGTGACGTACGTGATTTGCAGTCATGCCGCAACGCTATGCCAGGTGTTGATTATATCTTCCATGCCGCAGCTTTGAAGCAGGTACCCAGTTGCGAGTTCTTCCCGATGGAGGCAGTGAAAACCAATGTTATCGGTACGGACAATGTGCTTACTGCCGCCATTGAGGCTGGTGTAGGTGCTGTTATCTGTCTCTCTACCGATAAGGCTGCTTATCCTATCAATGCGATGGGTATCACTAAGGCTATTGAGGAGAAGATTGCTGTGGCAAAGAGCCGATACTCAGGCAAAACCAAGATCTGCTGCACTCGCTATGGCAACGTGATGTGCTCACGTGGTTCTGTAATTCCTTTGTGGATTGACCAGATTCGCAATGGCAACCCTATCACATTGACCGAGCCAAAGATGACACGCTTTATCATGTCATTGGAAGAGGCTGTAGACCTCGTTCTCTTTGCTTTCGAGCATGGTCAGAATGGAGACATTCTCGTACAGAAGGCTCCTGCTTGTACAATCCAGACTCAGGCAGAGGCTGTATGTGAACTCTTTGGTGGCAAGAAGGAGGAAATTAAGGTTATCGGTATCCGTCATGGTGAGAAGATGTACGAGACATTGCTTACCAAGGAGGAGTGCGCCAAGGCTGAGGATATGGGCAACTTCTATCGTGTACCTGCTGATAACCGTGGTTTGAACTACGACAAGTTCTTTAAAGAAGGAGACACAAAGCGTGCTGAAATCGAAGAGTTCAACTCAGACAACACCTATCGTCTGAACTTGGAGGAAACAAAGGCAAAGATTGGCGCATTGGAGTACATCAAGAAGGAGTTGAGTGGCGAAGGTAACTTCGTGCAGTAAACGTAACGAACACAGACTTCAATAGTTTTACGAACACAGATATAACAGATATTTTTCAATTTGTGTTATTCATGTTCGGAAAGAGAATAGTGGCATTATTATATCCGTGTTATCTGTGTTATCTGTGTTCGAAAAAAATGTGGTAATTTAATATCCGTGTAATCTGTGTTCAAAATATAAACGACATGCGTATATTAGTAACTGGAGCCAAAGGTTTCGTAGGCAAAAACCTCTGCGCCCAACTCAATAACATCAAAGACGGTAAGGCACATTGCTACGGTGAATTGCAGATAGAGGAAGTATTTGAGTACGACCTCGACTCTACTCCCGAGCAGCTTGATGCATGGTGCAAGGAATGTGACTTCGTATTCAACCTTGCAGGTGTCAACCGTCCCAAAGACAGCGACGAGTTTATGAAGGGCAACTTCGGTTTCGCCTCTACTTTGCTCGACACCCTTAAAGCTCACGGCAACAACTGCCCCGTTATGCTTTCAAGCTCACAGCAAGCCTCCTTAACAGGACGTTTCGGTAACAGCGAGTATGGCAGAAGCAAAAAGGCAGGTGAGGATTTGTTCTTGGAGTATGGTAAGGATACAGGAGCCAAGGTATTGGTTTATCGTTTCCCTAACCTCTATGGCAAATGGTGCCGTCCCAACTATAATAGTGCAGTAGCCACCTTCTGCAACAATATTGCCAATGACCTTCCCATTACCATCAACGACCCGAGTGTAGAACTTGAACTGCTTTACATCGACGACCTTGTTGACGAAATGATTCATGCATTGAAGGGCGAGGAGCATCATTGTGAGTTTGAGGGCTTAGAGGTTATCCCAATGAATGGAACGAACACTGATTGCATGAATAAAACGGATAATGAAGAATCTGTTCAATCTGTGTTCGAAAAAGTAGGCCGCTACTGCTATTGCCCTATCACCCACAAGGCTACTCTTGGTGAAATCGTAGACTTGCTCCATAAGTTTGCCGACATGCCCAAGACTTTGATGATTCCTGAAATCCCTGCCGACTCATTTGCCAAGCGTCTGTACAGCACCTTCCTGAGCTATCTGCCAAAGGAAAAAGCTATCTTCGACTTGAAAATGAACGTCGACCCTCGTGGCTCATTCACAGAATTGGTTCACACCCTCAACTGTGGTCAGGTAAGCATCAATATCTCAAAGCCGGGCATTACCAAAGGTGAGCATTGGCACAACACCAAATGGGAACAGTTTATCGTTGTTTCTGGTCACGGACTTATCCAGCTCCGCAAGGAAGGCACAGACGAAGTGTTGAACTATGAAGTTAGTGGTGACAAAATCCAATCCGTCATCATGCTTCCAGGTTACACCCACAACATCATCAACCTCTCCGACACAGAAGACTTAGTTACAGTGATGTATTGCAACGAAATATTCGACCCCAATAAGCCAGATACCTACTTTGATAAAGTAGAAAAATAACGAACACAGATCTGACAGATTGAACAGATGTTTTATTATAAAGAAGAGACATACAAAATAAATGGTGCTGCAATGAAGGTATACAATACCCTCAAACATGGTTTTTTGGAAGCTGTCTATCAAGAGGCTCTTGAGATAGAATTCAAGAAACAAGGTATTCCTTATGAAAGAGAAAAGGAACTTACTATTTACTACAATGGGGTTAAATTAAAACAGACCTATCGTGCAGACTTTGTTTGCTATGGCAATATTATAGTAGAACTCAAAGCTGTTTCACTATTAGATGACGCGCATCGTAGTCAGATTTATAACTATCTATGTGCTACAGGATACAAAGTAGGACTACTGTTTAATTTCGGACATTATGATGGTCTTGAGATTGAACGTAAAGTAAAATAATTAGTATTCAATGTAAAACGAACACAGATATAACAGATTAAACAGATATAATAAAATGTAAAAGCATTTCGAATCAAGCGTGAGTATAACAGGTTCTATCTGTATTCGCAAGATTACTAAATGAAAACTATCGAACAAAAAGAGAGACAGCGTTGAATCTGTATAATCTGTTCTATCTGTGTTCGAAAAAAAATTAGTGTTATATGAACAAGCAACCCAAATTTGACTATTCCGACATAAAGTTCAAAGACAACGGCAAATTAAAACTCATTATCGTTGTCGGCACACGTCCTGAGATAATCCGTCTCGCCGCCGTTATCAACAAGTGCCGTCAGTATTTTGACGTCATTCTCGCTCACACAGGCCAGAACTACGACTATAACCTCAACGGCATCTTCTTCCGTGATCTCAAACTCGCAGAGCCCGAAGTATACATGGATGCCGTTGGCGATGACTTAGGAGCCACCTGTGGCAACATCATCAACTGCTCTTACAAACTCTTCGCCCAAACAAAACCCGATGGCGTCTTAGTACTTGGTGACACAAACTCATGCCTCAGCGTTATCGGAGCCAAGCGTCTTCATATCCCCATTTTCCACATGGAGGCTGGCAACCGCTGCAAGGATGAATGTCTCCCCGAAGAAACCAACCGCCGTATCGTAGACATCATTAGTGATGTTAACATGGCATACTCAGAGCACGCCCGTCGCTACCTCGCCGACTGTGGTCTACCCAAGGAGCGTACTTACGTTACAGGTTCACCTATGGCAGAAGTTCTACACAACAACCTCTCTGAGATAGAGGCAAGCGACGTTCATCAGCGTCTTGGCTTAGAGAAGGGCAAGTATATCCTCCTTTCTGCTCACCGTGAAGAGAATATTGATACCGAAAAAAATTTCATGTCACTCTTCAACGCTATCAACCACATGGCAGAGAAGTATGACATGCCCATCCTCTACAGCTGTCATCCGCGCTCTCGCAATCGTCTCGCAGCATCAGGATTCCAGCTCGACCCACGTGTCATCCAGCACGAGCCTCTCGGCTTCCACGACTACAACTGTCTTCAGATGAATGCCTTTGCAGTGGTATCTGACTCTGGTACACTTCCCGAAGAATCGTCATTCTTTACAAGTGTAGGTCATTCTTTCCCTGCAATCTGCATCCGTACCTCAACTGAACGTCCCGAAGCCATTGACAAGGGCGACTTTATCATTGCAGGTATCGACGAGAAATCATTGCTTCAGGCTGTAGACACAGCAGTTGAACTTTGCCGTGACGGACAGCATGGTATTCCTGTTCCCGACTATGTGGACGAAAATGTCTCTACCAAGGTAGTGAAGATAGTGCAAAGCTATGTCGGTATCGTCAACAAAATGGTGTGGCGAAAATTCTAAAAAATGGAAGCTGTTGTACAGGTAGTTCTGCAAAGAATGTGGTTCGATACCACCAACAGCTACTAACTTAAAAACACGTAAAATGAATAACATAAAAGGTACCTATCCATTATATGTTCAAAGAGTATTTGACTTTTATAAAGGATATAAAACTGGTCAAGGACTCTTTCTTTTTAGAATACTATTGTCAAAGCGTATAAAATACACTGCTGAAGAGTACAAACTTATGTTGCTTACCATATTAAATCTAACGTCAAATGGGTATTTAAGTATTGACAAATCTGGTCTTGTATGTATAACTCAAGACGGGTATGATTATATTCAGGATGAACAAATGCCTTATAATAAAGTCAATCTTCAAGCACTTATTGACTTGCGCGAAGATTTGCAAACACAATTTGATACATTGTGGCAATTGATAGGCAAACAGGGCATTGCTCTATTTTACGTAAGTGGTCCGATATTTTACAATAATATAAAACCGTATTTAACTTTCTTGCATAATGATTATGCAGATTATATGAAAGAATTGTCAGATAAAGGTCTGTCCACATCGCGCATAAAATGGTTCAGAGATCTGTATTGTAGTTTGCAGTTGAATGAAGTTCAGCTATTTCTTCATGATCTTTCGGTTGCAATAGAGAATAATTCTGTAGAAAGAGGTTCTGATAAAGAGATGGACGAGAAACTGATATTTGATAGAGAAATTACTTTTAATAAAGAAAAAAATTCTGATGTGGTAAAACAATCCCCTAAGAAAAAAGTCTTTATAAGCTATTGTTGGGAAACAGATATAGATTCAAAACATAAGGATTGGGTACATAAGTTAGCAAAAAATCTTGAAGAATATTTCTCTGTGATTATAGATATAGAACAGCCTTTAGGTATAGAGCTTAATCAGTTCATGGAGCGAACAATATCTAAGTGTGATAAGGTGCTAATAATAGCTACACCAGAATATAAAAAACGTGCAGATGCTCGAATGTCAGGGGTTGGATATGAAACATCTCTTATCACAAATGATTTAGTAAATGATCAAAACAAAATAAAATTTATACCGATAATTCGTAAAGGTTCAAAAGAGGATTCCTATCCTTTATATTTAGGTAATAGAAAAGGTCTGAATATGACAGAAGACTCTCAATATGAAAATAAGTTGAAAGAATTAATTGAAAATCTTCAGAAATATTAGTTTATGAACCAATTAAAAGCTGGAGCGGCACTCAATTACGTATCAATATGTCTCAACATGATAGTGGGATTAATATATACCCCCTATATGTTGAGGATGTTGGGACAGTCAGAATACGGACTGTATTCGTTGGCTGCGTCGATAATAGCCTATCTTACGGTTTTGGACCTTGGCTTTGGCAACGCCATTGTGAGGTATACAGCCAAGTTCAGGGCAGAGGGGAAGCAAAGGGAACAGGAGGAGATGTTCGGAATGTTCTTTGTGCTTTATATAGGAATTGGCGTGATTGCCATGATAGTGGGCTGTGTATTGTCATTGAATGTGGAGAATCTTTTTTCCCAATCAATGACAGAAACCGAGGTCTCAAGAACGAGGATAATGTTGTGGCTTATGACATTCAACCTTGCCTTCACGTTCCCAATGAGTATATGGGGAAGTATAATGACAGCATACGAGCGTTTTGTTTTCCAGCGTGTGGTCAGCGTCATCCGTACTGTGCTGAATCCGATAGTAATGGTTCTGTTACTGGTTGTTGGGTACAAGGCTGTGGCAATGGTTGTGGTTACGACAATATTCAATGTCGCAACTCTGTTGATAAACTGGTGGTATTGCAAATACAGGCTGTCAATAAAAATCCGTTTCGCAAGATTCAAGTTTGGACTCTTGAAAGAGGTGTCTGTTTATAGCTTTTGGATATTCCTTCAGATGATAATGGACAGGATTTACTGGAGCACGGGACAGTTTATATTGGGAATATATAGTGGTGCTGTCGCAATTGCCGTTTATGCCGTGGCGATACAACTTCAAAATATGTATATGCTGTTTTCTACGGCAATTTCTGGGGTGATGTTGCCAAAGATTACCGCCATTGTCGCAAAAGGAAATGACGAGCGTGAAGTGTCAGACTTGTTCATAAAGGTCGGGCGTATTCAGTTTATTGTTGTGTCATTCATTCTTTCTGCGTTTGTTGTGCTTGGCAAGTTTTTCATTCAATTGTGGGCTGGAGTGGACTATTTACCGGCATATTATATATGTCTGTTGTTTTTCATTCCATTTACAATTGACTTGATTCAGAATATTGGCATTTCGATATTGCAGGCACGCAATCAGTTGAAATTCAGATCTGTATTGTTGGTAATTGTTGCTTTATGCAGTATGCTGCTTTCAGTAGTGTTGGTGACAAGGTACGGGTATTATGGATGTGCGTTCTCTACTGGACTTGGACTGCTTTTAGGACAAGGACTTGTATTGAACGTATATTATTATTACAAGCAACACCTTGATATAATCCGTTTTTGGAAGGAGATATTCAAAATGAGTTTGGCTCCAATCTGCTTGGTTACTGTGAGTTTGATTTGTTTCCACTCGCTTAATTTGAAAGATGTGTCATTTTTGGAATTTTCTGCAATTGCGTTTGTGTTTTCTTCCGTTTACATAATCATATTTTGGATTTTCAGTATGAATGCAAATGAGAAATTGTTAATAATGAAGCCATTTAAGGCTATAATAAAACACTAGGTTTATGATAAGTATAATAGTTCCAGTCTACAAAGCTGAGAAATATCTCCACCGTTGTGTTGACAGCATCTTTGCCCAAACGTTTACAGATTGGGAGTTGTTGTTAATAGATGATGGTTCGCCAGACAAAAGTGGAATAATATGTGACGAGTATGCAAAACGCGATAACCGTATTCGGGTTTTCCATAAAGAGAATGGTGGGGTGAGTTCGGCACGACAGAAAGGACAGGATGAGGCACAAGGTGAGTATACCATTCATGTTGATCCTGATGACTGGGTGGAGCCAACAATGCTTGAAGAACTTTACAATAAGGCAAAGGAAGACAATTGCGATATGGTGATTTGTGATTATTATCAGAATAAGGATAATTCACAGATTTATGTCAAGCAGAAACCAACTTGCCTCGATCCTATTACAGTTCTAAGTGAATTGTTCCAGCAACTGCATGGCAGTTGCTGTAACAAGCTCGTTAGACGAGCTTGTTACATTGGCAGGGCGAATTTCCCCAAGGGAATAAATTGTTGTGAGGATTTGATTTGGTGTGTACAGGTGCTGCCTTTATGCAGTAAGATCAGCTATATTGGTAAGGCATATTATCATTATGTGGTTACAGAAAGTGAGAGTCAGTCAAAGACCATATCGAGGGAGAGGTCGTTACAGGACGTGAAGATGCTGAAAACATTGGAATCGTTATTGAATCCTTTCCAAGAAATACAGAAAGCAATGTTTGTTAGTTCTGTGCCTTATGTGATGAAGCGTGCCTTGAAAACATCAGCATTCACAGGACAAGAGTTGAAGGGAATGTTTGGAAGGTATGATAAGTTCATATTGCGATCTAAGAAATATTCGGTTTTGCTAAGACTTGTTTGTTTTCTGTCTGCAAATGGTCTCTATGGTGTCTGTCGTCCTTTGATTAGTAAAATGAGGTAAAATTATTGAGTAATGGATTTCAAGTATGTTTTAGGACCTATAGTATTGCAGCATTTGTTTTTGATAATACTTATATGTATGACATATAAATATTCCTGCCTACCTTCACAAAGACTACAGATGGAGCGCACTCCACAAAAATGCAGTTCTGGTTTTGTGTGGTTTTCGTCATTATTGATAGTATTATACGCTGTTTTCGCTTATGCGGAAGCTGACACATATTATTATATGGACTTATATGAAGAGAATCTGAAGAGTATAGGCCCGATTCATGTTGAGCCCGTGCATCAATGGGTTATGAAGAATTTGTCATTTGACTATTTTTCTTGGCGATTCATCACGTGGGGAACAGCAGTTTTACTTATGGTATTAACAATAAAACGTCTGCATCTTGATTTCAAAATATCAATGTTTGCAGTCGCTTTGTTCTATTTGTTGGAAATATCCCGGTCAAGGGAAGTTTTAGGCATCTCCATGTTCTTCTTCGCTGCATCGTTGTTCTTTTATCCGTCAAGAAAGAGATTTTGGTCATTTTTGTTGGCAACATTTTTAGTTGTAGCATCATTCTATTTCCATCGTGGTATGTTTGCTGCAATAGCATTGATAGTTTTTATGCCTTTAAAACTGAAGAAATGGTATGTTTATATTCTATTGGCTGCATTCCCATTTTTAGTTGTAGCTGTTGGTCATGTGGTTGATTATATACAGATGGGTAATCTGTTGCTGCAATATGACTCATTAGGAATTGCAGACAAGGCTGAGACATACGCAAACCAAGCGGCTTCTGAGGCAAATTTTTTTGGACAGGTATCCAATTTCTTGCAATATTCACCAATCATATTTGGATTGTGTGCGGCTACTAAGAAGATTGTATTTGGACATTTTCCTGTTCCTAAGTATATATATGCTTTTTATATGTATTGGTTCTTTGCCACATATATATCCTTTCTGTTTTATTTTCAGGATTCTTCTTCTTTCCTGTTCAGTAGGTTCTTGGCATTTGGCTATTTCCCAATGGTAGTTGTGCTGAGTTATATATATTGCCGATGTGGAATAAGACGAATAGACAAATGGACAATAGGCTTGGCTATGTTTTGGGGACAGTTTTATTTCTTGTATCATTATTATCAAATATATAAAGGTTTCTGATGTGTATGAAAATTTTAGAAATTATTCCGCAGTTGGGTTCTGGTGGCGGCGAGCGTTTTGTCGTTGACTTGTGCAATGAACTTGTAAAACGCAATGAGGTTTATCTTGTATATTTTTATCCAAATGAAGATGCTCGGTTCTATGAGGGTGAACTGGATAAAAGGATAAATGTAAAGGTTATTAGGAAGCATTTGGGGTTTGATCTAACGTTGGCTTTCAAACTTCGCAATTTTATAAAGGAAGTGAAGCCTAATGTTGTGCATACACATCTGAATGCATTGCCTTATGTGTATTTGGCTTTATTGGGAATTAATGATATTCATTGCTTTCATACTGTTCACAGTGATGCCTTAAAGGAAGCTGGTACAAGGTTAATGCTTTGGGTAAGGCATTGTGCTTTCAGAAGCAGAAGGATTGTGCCAGTTACCATATCAAAGCAATCGCTACTTAGCTTTGAAAGGACATATAATATGTCGGCTTCATTGATATATAACGGACGGAATGTGAATATGCCAATGCCTGTATCAAAAGATGTTGAACAAGAAGTTGACAGTTATAGAAACGATGCGAATACAAAAATATTGGTAAATCTCGCACATATTGACGATGTGAAACACCAAGATATGCTTGTACGTTGTGTAAAAAGGTTGACTCTTGAAGGTTATAACATTGCATTGATGTTAATCGGAAGAGTCAGTTCCTTGGAGACAAAAAATAAAATAGAGCAAGAGCATTGTAACAACGTTCATCTTTTGGGAGAGAAAAAGAATCCGTTGGAATATTTGAAATATTCAGATGTGTTTTGTCTTTGTAGCCGGTATGAAGGATTGCCAATATCTTTACTTGAGGCAATGGGACTTGGGCTTCCACCAGTGTGTACTCCAGTAGGAGGTATTGTTGACATTGTAGAGAATGGAAAGAACGGATTCTTGTCTGGTGGTACAGACGAGGAGAGCTATTATAGCGCATTAAAGACATTTTTAGATTGCAGCGAAGAGCAAATACAAAGGATGGAAAAATGTGTTGCTGACAGCTACATACCATTTACAATGACTGAATGTGCAAAGCAATATGAAAAACTTTTTGAGGAGTATGCAAAAAAATAAGAAACGTGTTTTATTGGTTTCGCCATTGGTTTCGAACGTGGTAGGAGGCATATCAAAATGGACTAATAATATATATGATTATTATAAGACATTAGATAACCCAGAAGTGGAATTGATACCTTGTTACAATTCAAATATTCAGAGCACATTGTTAGCTGAAGGCTTTATATGCCGTGTTCGCAAGGGTATTAATAATTACTTACCACTAATAAAAAAAGTCTATAAAATACTGAAAAGTGGACACGTGGATGTTGTACATATTTGCACCAGTGCTTCTATTGGGTTGATAAAAGATATTGCTATAATAAGAATAGCTAAGAGACATCGTGCGAAAGTTATAGTACATTTCCATTTTGGCCGTATTCCAAGTATCTTCAAACTGAACAACTGGGAACAAATGATGATACGGAAGGTTATAAGTTTGTCTGACAGGGTTGTTGTGATGGATGAGGCTTCTCATGCGGTGCTTTTGGAAAATGGATACAGAAATGTTTACAACATACCGAATCCACTTTCTATTGATACAGAGAGATGCATCAAAAACTTTGGTTCTGTTACACGTGTTCCCAATAAGGTCGTTTTTGTTGGACAAATGTTACAAACTAAAGGAATATATGAACTTGCGCAGGCATGTGTGACTATACCTAATGTCATGGTTCATTATATTGGTCCTATGCCAGATGCGACAGTGGCAGACAAACTCAAAACTATTATCGAACAATCAAAAATGAGGATATACGGCTCAATGCCGTTTAATGATGTGATAAAAGAAATGATGTCTGCTTCTGTATTTGCCCTTCCTACATATTCAGAGGGATTCCCTAATGTTATAATAGAAAGCATGGCTTGCGGTTGTCCTATTGTGACGACTCCTGTCGGTGCTATACCAGAAATGCTTGATATAGAAGGAAAGCATAAGTGTGGTGTATGTGTACCAGTGAAGGATGTGGAAAAGTTAAGGACTGCCATTGTTAATATGTTGGAAAATGTGGCTGAGGCTTCACTAATAGGGGAAAATGCCAAACATAGAGTATTTGAAAAATATTCTATAGACAAGGTTTGGAATTTGTTGAATGATAGTTGGATAGAAGTATAAGTTGCAAGATTCATGGCAGAGGTATTATCAACAAGAAGTCCTTTGAGAACTGGATTATATAAAACGAGCACATCCCTGTTCTTTACTCCAAGCAAACTTTTTGAGGCTCAAATGACGGAGGTATTTGATGAAATATGGCCTATGGTGACAGCATTGAAAATGCTTCGCTGGCAAGTGAAAGGCTATTATGAAGAATATTGTATTGAAAATAATGGAAGATTAAGCCAGAAGTTTGTTGAAAAGGAAGATGTTGCAAATCGACCTAATTTATATCGTACATGTATTGAGGATACTTGGGAAGATTCCGAATATCGTATTGCAAAGAATCTCTTGACAAATATATTTGCGTGCTACGAAGGCTGGATTGAAAATATTTCTTACCAAGTTCATCATCATCGTTCTGAAGTTTGGACTTTTGTTCAAGGAGAAGGTCTATTTGTTATGGATGGTAAAGAACAAATGGTAAAAACAGACGATACTGTGGTTATCCCTGTGGGGCATTTACATGCTATAAAAGCTATAACTCCTCTGACCTTTATTGAGGTTCAGAGTGGGAATCCGCTTGTAGAAGAAGACATTGAGAGATTTGAATGGAAATGGAGTAAGTAACTAAAGTTTCCCACCCCCCCCCCAAAAAAAAAGGGGTGAGAAATAACAGTATTCCAATTTTTTTTCGTAAATTAGTAGGTGCAAAACAACTGATTTACAATGGAAAAAAGAGAAACTGTTACAGAAGCAAAAATAAGCAATTTAGATGAACTTACCAAGGTTCTATCTGTTAAAAGACATGCTTAAGAGCAACTTTTAGTAGTCATGCAGACATTTGGCATCGGTAAAATCGTTCGGAATCTCAAGTTTGAGAAGGTTCAAGGCTTTACTTTGAGTTTCCTCTTTATCACGCTCGTCATCGTGCGTTTGTGGGGAAAAACAGTTGCCAGTGCCACCTCCAATAATATTCAGAAACTTTGCAATGTTTCTAAGAACACATTGTATCGTGCACTTTTGAATGAGCGCATTAATTGGCGGATGTTTCTTACCCAAATAACCCTTCGCTTCCACGCTATCCTTCAAGAGCGTCAAGTGAATACCGATACAAATGAGATTTGTGCTATCCTTGATGATACAACCTTTCAAAAGACAGGTATTCGAATCGAAGGTGTCAGCAAAGTGTTCGACCACGTCACCCATAGATTCATTTACGGAATGAAATGCTTGACGCTTGCCATTTCTGACGGAATAAGCTGTTACCCCATAGACTTCTCCATTCATCGGGAAAAGGGAAAGAATAAGGATTACGGTTTAACCTCAAGACAGTTAAAGGAGCAGTTCCAGAAACAGCGGAACGCAAAAAATCCAGACTATGCGCGCAAGGCGGAATGTGACGTAAGCAAGCTCGAAATGGCCAAGCGTATGCTTTGTCATGCTGTCAAGCACGGCATCACCTTCAAGTATGTTCTTGCTGATAGTTGGTTTACATGTGAATCGCTCATTCATGCAGTCCGTGAACTATGTGGAGGTGCAGTACATTATATTGGATTGGTCAAGATGAATCCAAAGTTGCGTTATCAGATAAGCACATCCAAGCGTCCTAAGCACATCCACGAACTGATTGCAACTCATGAACGCACAGCTTCACACTATTGTAGAAAGTACAAGTGCAAATATATTCAGCTTAATGTAAAGATTGGCGAAGAACCCGTACGCATTTTCATCATCAAATACGGCCGAAGCACCAATTGGAAGGTGTTGCTCACAACAGATACATCCATGAATTTCGTCAAAGCATTTGAGCTTTATGAAAGACGTTGGGGAATAGAGGTTATATTCAAGGAATGCCGTGGATATCTTGGACTAGGAAAATGTCAGAGTCGAAGCTACAATGCCCAGATTGCAGACACCACTTTGTGTTTCATGATGTACCAAATGCAGTCCTTGGCCAAACGTTTTTCTGAATACGAAACCATGGGTAGTCTGTTTCGCTCCGAGCGTGATCAGCTGCAAATGCTCACACTATGGAGCAGAACATTGGAAGAAGTTAGGCATCTTTTGGAAGTTTTGTCGCAAGAAGCTGGCGTTGATCTATTGGAATGTCTATCAACTGTAGCTGCACAGCAAACGGCAGACTTCTCCACAAAGGTATGGGCACATCTCCTATGCGATTCGGATGATTTGGCTATGCCCGATTTGTGCTAAACATTTTTTAAACACGCGTTAATCGATTCGGAATGCATTGATTTTCAAACTATCGATCAAAAGGATTTACCACTCAACTAGCTAAAATAAGGGGGTGGGAAACTTCAGTATAAATATTCTATAAAGTTATGATAACAATAGAAGAAGCAAAGACTTTACCACAAGCAATTATCAACCATGCTTGTAACTATTTGAGTATAGATGAAACATCAATACGTATAATATTTACGCCAAAGGTGGATCCCATACATGGGGTACCACAGAATGCAACGGTATTGAATGATGACACTATTGTAATAGGAGAGGATTTTCTTGCATTATGTTGCGAGAAAGGATTTACCATGTTGCGTGATGAGTTGTATAGACGTCTAAGATTTATTGCTAAAAGAAGAGAGGCAAATGGCAATTTAGATTGGTCTATGGCTATATATGATGCTTTTTCATTTAGTATGGCTTTATTACTTCTTGATGGCAATCAGCTTCCATGTCCGAACGAAATAGACGCTGAAGCATTTTTTATGGTGCTTTAAATATTCTCTCAAATGAATTTGGTTTGGTTGGTACAATGTTTAAAATGCCTACGAGTGACGATTTTTATAAGATACGATTGTCTGAATCTTGTAGCAAAAACATATTATCAAAATACCAATCACTAGTTCCTTTCAGTGCTAAATATCCAAAAGATAATGAAAAAGGCACTTTAAATAATCCATTTGACAACATCAATGAGGCTGTAGACTATTTAAAAAGGATAGAACAAGAGGCGTACGAACAAGATGCAAGAATGCAAGATATTGCTAATATGCAATATTTCTATGATATTAGCCAGCAATCTTTTCGTATTTTATGGGCTTCTCCATACGTGGCACATCAAAAGAATTCTTATGCACAAAATTCATTTGTAATGTCGCAAATGGCTCCGCTGAATCCATTTAAGCCAAATGATTTCTTTTTCACTATTAAGCCTAATCTTTATAAACATAAATTCTTATATAGAGGACAAAGTGATTACTACGAGGGTAAGCCTTGCGTTCCCAATATGTTTAGGGATAAGACTCATAATGAGGTAAACTATTTCCTTGATTTCATGATTTTCTCACAAGAATTAGAACTGCTTATAAGGTCGCATCCTATTGTGAAAATGTTAGAGCGAGGAATTGAGATAAAACATGACTTATTTAGGATAAGGATGCATTATCCAGGATTGGCACAGCATTATTATAATAAGTCTACGTTCTTGGATTTTACATCAGATATTGATGTAATGAAGTTTTTTGCGACAACTGATTATAATTATAAAAATGACGAGTATTATCCAAACGAGGACCTAAAAAAGATTGGTGTCATTTATTATTATGAATTAAAGTTTCCCGAAGCATTTCAACAACATAATGGATATGCATTGAAGAATATTGGAAAACAAGTTTTTTTAAGAAGTGGCTTACAAAGTGGTTTTTTGCTTGAAATGAGGAAAGGCGTAGATTTAAAAAAAGATGTTCCAGAAGTGCATGCCATATACTTCAAGCACGATAAAAAGATTTCAAAGGATATCTTTGATGAAAGTAAATCAGGAGAGAAATATTTTGCAGAAGATTTACTGCAGAAAGCATGGAAGGATAGATTGAAAAAAAGATTTGAGGATAGGGTTGTATCCAGACAAGCTGTTTTATTAAATGTAAGCAGAAACGAAGGAGAAAACGAAAGTAGTATTACGAGCAAATTATCAAAATTAGGAATAAAAGTTGATGACTTTAATCCCACATTCTCTGATGAAGAGTTAAAGGATTTCTATTCAAATATAGATGAGTGGTGGTACAATTTCTGTGATGATATACACTTTCATGATGTTGAAGATGAAATATATAGGCAAGAAATGAAAGATTTGATAAACAATCCCCAATATAGATGGGCGTTTGAATACAAATAAATAGGGTGTCCAGTTCTATGTTCCACTTTTTGATATTACAATATAATTCCAAAACTTTGATATTTAAAGTGTTACGTATTTGAAATGGACTAATTTTTAATCATAAAATAGCGATGTATAATTGAGGGTGTATTCGTTGCTTGCATAACATCTGATTCTCATAATGTTAGAAGAAGTACAAGCTTCTTTTTAATTCGAAAATTGGAACACAGAACTGGACACCCTATATATTTGATGAAGTCTGATAGCCGTATTTATACGCTAAAAGAAATAGATGGTTCTTACATTTATGGTTGTCAGTGGAAAAATCAATATGTTTTTTCAACTACTGTAGAAGGTGATGGACGTAATTTATCAAAGATGGATTTCTTATTTGGACGCAAAAGAGGAGCTGGCATAAAAGATGACTATGTACATATGTATTGTGATAATTTACAAAATAGTTTCCATGAAATATACAAGGAAAAGAAGGACTTTATGCCTTTTTATACTTTTCAATTTGGCGTATTTAAATTTCCTACAGGGATAAATCAAATAGTTTGTATTTCCAACCTGTAGCAACAAATTGTAATGATTTAAAGCTAATGAAAATAAAAGAATATAGATAGTTATTCTACAAAATATTTACAATTGGATATACATATTATTTGGCTAATAACATAGTACTATGGTTCGTTAAGTTGCTTTGTGCTGCCAGCCAAAGCGGCTTAGCCGATAATCTATTTTTTAACTAACACTTGTTAATACATATCAATAGCAATATACATGGAGCAAATAAAACAAAGACTTTGGATAGTTACAGAACTCTTTCCACCTGATGAAACTTCGACCTCGTATATACTTGGTGAAATTGCAAATGCAATGGTTCAAAAATATCAAGTGGGAGTAATTTGTGGTCCTGAGATATATGATAAACGTAAGAAAATAGACAAGAAAAATAGTTTTAGTCTAGATAAAAGCATTATAGTGTATCGTGCTAATGGTGCTGATTTAGATAAAAACACAACTAAAGGAAAAGCACTTTCCTTCCTTATAATGAGCAAGCGTATGATTTCACTTGTAAAGCAACATGTTCACAAGGAAGACAAAGTACTAATGGTTACAAATCCTGCTCCTTTGGTGGTATTGATGAGTAGACTAAAGAAAAAGGTTGGCTTTGAACTGAATATATTGGTGCACGATGTTTTTCCAGAAAATACTAAACCAGCAGGACTGAAGTTACCTTTGTATGGACTGTTTAAGTATGTATTTGATAAAGCCTATTCTCGCGCTGACCAGTTAATAGTTCTTGGAAGAGATATGGAGAAGGTCTTGAAGCAGAAAGTAGAGAAGATACTTAGAGATACTGAACATGGGCCTAAAGTAACTATTATAGAGAATTGGGCAGACGTGGAAGGCATCAAGCCACAACAAATGCCACAAGGCAAAATAATTTTGGAGTATGCTGGCAATATTGGTCGTGTACAAGGACTTGATAAAGTGATAGAACAATTACCAGTAAATGTGGAGTTTCATATTTATGGTACAGGCTCAATGGAAAAAACATTGAAGAATATGAATCACCCTAGAGTCTTTTTTCATGGACCATATTTTAGGAGTCAACAGAATGACGTTTTAGCTGCTTGCCATATAGCTCTTGTCACACTCCAAGATGGAATGTATGGTTTAGGAGTACCATCGAAGACCTATAATATATTGGCTTCTGGACGACCAATCTTATTTTTTGGACCGAAAGATAGTGAAGTAGGTTTGTTGGTACGTGAGAAAAAAATTGGGTATAGTGAATGGCCATGCAAATGGGACATTGACGAACTTATAAAAATGGGGGAACGTGCTAGAGAGTTGGCTGTGAACGAATACTCAGAAATAAGAATATTGGATAAATTTATTAAAGCGATATAAATGGAAAAATTACTTTTTACTGGTGGTACTGGCTTTCTTGGTAAGAATGCAATGCCGATACTTAAGCAAAACTATGAGGTTACAACTTGTGGTATTACACCCAACGACATGATAAAGGCAAATTTTGTAACGGAGGTACCCCATTTGTCTGAGAAATACGATATTGTGCTCCATGCTTGTGGAAAAGCTCATGTTGTACCAAAGACTGAAGCAGAAAAACAAGCTTTTTTTGATGTTAATTACACAGGTACGAAGCATTTGTGTGAGGCATTAGAAAAAGTTGGGGTACCTAAGGCTCTTGTTTTTATCAGTACAGTAGCTGTATATGGTTGTGATTTTGGTGAAATGATAACTGAAGAACATCCACTTAATGGAGATACACCTTATGCAAAGAGTAAAATCATGGCTGAGGAGTATCTTATGAAATGGTGCAAAAAAAATAATGTTGTCTTGGGTATTTTACGTCCTTCATTGCTGGCAGGAAAAGGTGCACCAGGTAATCTTGGAGCAATGGTAAATGGCGTATCTAAAGGCTTTTATATGAGCATTGCTGGGGGTAAAGTGGTTAAATCAATCTTAATGGCTGAAGATATTGCACGTATTATACCTTCGCTTACAAAAAAAGGAGGTATATATAATGTTTGCGATACGCGTCAGCCTTCTTTTGGCGAACTATCTTTGTCTGTAGCTAAGCAATTAGGCAAAGGGAAACCTATCAATATTCCTTATTGGATGGCTTGGTGCATGGCTAAAGTTGGTGATTTGCTCGGTAATAAAGCTCCCATCAATTCATACAAGCTAGAAAAAATGACAAAGAGCCTAACTTTTAGCAATGAAAAGGCACGCAAAGAATTAGGATGGGAACCTTTGGATGTGCTTGACAATTATAAAATATAAGTATATTTGACTGATTTGAATAAATCTGCTGAAATAGTAAAATTGCTGATTAGAAAAGCAATAGATACGTCCTCTCTCGTTGACTTTGAACTGTTTCAAGATGTAAATTGGAAAAAGGTTATGAGGATTTCTGCTGTTCAGGGCGTTTTTGCTATAGCTTTTGACGGCATTGAACACTTACCTATGGAATGCCGACCTGATAAGAATTCTTTGATTCGATGGCTTGGACAGGTTTGTTATCAAGAGAAATTGTTTGAACACAATTGGAAGGTTGCTACAATGATTTCAGGCTTATGGGGAAGCAAGGGTATTGAAACGGTTGTTCTGAAAGGGCGTTCTATTGCACAATTCTATCCTAAACCTGAGCACCGATATAGTTGTGATTTGGACATTTTTATTGGCAATGGTTGGGATAAAGCTTGCAAAATGTTGGAAGATAAGGGGGTTAAACTTGTACACGAGGTGTACAAGGAGGTGGAATTTACATTAAACAATGTGTATGTAGAATGTCATCGTTATATTACTCCTTATCGTGGAAATAAGACTCTTAGAAGATTTGAAAAGTTTCTGAAGAACTCTCTTGCTGAATCTCCCAAACAGTATTTTTACAATACGGTTTTGCGTAGTCCCCCACTGATTTTTATCATCATGTTGCACATTGAGCATGCTCTTGGAGATTTGTTACATGGAAAATTCTCGCTGAAGCATGTGGTAGATTGGATTATATTAAGGAAACAGCCTATTGATTCTGAAACTATCGAACTTCGATGTAAGGAGTTTGGATTTGATAGATTCCTTAAACTTATTGATGCTTTGGCTGATGTAGTAGAGGGAAAATGTGATATTACTTGTTTACCATCTTCTTTTCAAGAGGTGTACAATAGTTTATTTATTATTCCTTCTATCAGCAAAGAACCTAAGAGTTGGTTTGCTCGCCGTGTGTCTCTCTTTTTCGAGATAATCCAAAACAAAAGGATATATAAGAACTTTGGGTATTGCTCGATGGAATGGTTCTTACTTAATGCTGTATGGTGCCATTTCTTAAAAAAGGAAGTGGATGGATGAATTGTATTTCGGACTTTTCGCTGTTGAATTTAAAAGTTTGCAGTCAGATTAGAGCTAAGAAAATCGTTCTAACTCTTTGGAGCAGAACATACATTTATAATTATGTACGGCAACAGAGATTTAGAACGTTTTTATTTAAGTACCAAACAGAGGTTTTACCTCATGGTCAATCCCCTTCAGTCATTTTGTCTGAACAATAATGTACCTTACAATCTATTTTCAAAATGGTATAGGGATACCCGTAGCAAACGACCCTCTAAATCTCCTTAAAGGGAGACTTCCTAGAGATTTCCTTTAAAAGGGATAAGGGGGGGCGATGTATCGGGCTTGAGCAACCCCAAATGTAAAGAATCAATCGAAATTTTAGCAAGTCAATGGGAGGTGGCACTGAAAAATGCCTACTCTCTAGGGTATGCCCTAATTTGACTGCTTACGATTTAATTTTGAAAGCCCATGAAGGTAAAATGTAAGGACAAAACTTCTTGTTTTAAGATAATATTTAATGGCGTTTTGTCTGACTATAAAAGAGAGATTGTTGCAAAGTTTTTCTCCTATTTACATAGCTTTGTTGTTTCATACGATTCGTTTACGAAGGAATGGAAAGGTTTTGCAATGCCTTATCCGAGTAATTGTGACCTGAAAGAAGTTTATCAACACATGTCTGATAGTTTTGAGCTTTGTGTTCAAGATGAGAGGTGTGAACGGTGGGTAAATATTGAAGATAGAAGAAACTCAGCTGTTTCGATAATGATGAATTTTGCGTTGAAAGCTTTGGATAAAGGACAGGGCGTATTTCGAGAGTTGGAAGAACCAACATGTAAAGAGATGTCTGAGTATATAAGGCAACAATTTGACATGCAAATACCATTAAATACTTGGATGTTTTCGTTTCAAATGTATTCTACTGATGATGAAGATTTGACATTAGACAGAACAAAGATGTTTTACCCCAATGATGGTTACTGGGGGCTATCTAAGAGAATAAAAGATTTCGTAGATACATATTATGTTTTATATGCAGAGGGGTATGAGCCGTATAGCAGGGTGAAACAGTGTGCATTGTATTCCTCTGTTTTGTTTCATAATATGATGGTGTCGTTTGGCATGCTTTGCGCTCTGTTTATTGATGCCGCATGTTCGTCATTGGTACATATGGATTCGTTTATACATATGTGGTGCTATATACAATATAGGTATCACAATAGTTTCTTGTATCGTGTAGAAATGCCATGCACTCCTTTAAATACGACTAAACGAACAGATCAAAGAGGTGTAAAGGATCACACGACGCAAATGAAGATTTACTTGTTTGATTAATCGATGAAGCCTGTATTGATAAGATTGGATTTGCCCCATTCAGGTTTCAACTATCTTCATGCTAACATTTCTACAGTTCGTGGGAAAAAGGTTGAAGGAGATGACCATTTGAAATTTAATGCAAATTGTACAGCAGATGATTTGAATGTTTTGTTTGATAGTATACATGAAAGTATAAAGGAGCAAACTCCAAATTTGTTTAAAATTGTAGATAGCACGAATAAAGATGAGAATATCATTTTTACGAAAATGTTGAAGTTCTTGGATTATGATGCGCTTTGCATGAATGTGCTAAGTAATGAACCATATGATGCGAAGCAAAGGAAAATTGCAGGTTTTTTAAAGATGGATAAAACTGAATCTATTGAGTATGTTTTGTTAAATGCTTGTTCAGTATTTAAACAATAAAGATAATGTCTTGTTGTTGCTTATGTCGGAAATGATGTTTGTTTATTAGAATCAATAGAAGAATACGATGTTGTTTTTCTTTTTTGGGGTTTGATGATAATCTTGATTGTATAAACGATGAATGATATATTGGAAAATATTGTGGGTTGGTTCCCAGAAATCGCTGAGGCAAAATTTTGGGGAGTTCTTATTACAGGTGGTTTATTTACTTATTTAATAGAATGGTTGAGTAGGCGTTTTGATTCTGGATATTATGAATGGAAGATTGTGAAGCGCTTGGCTATTGCTGATGCTGTGTTGTTAGTCATATTGCTCTTATTATCTTCGCAATGGCCTTGGGTCCTTTTGTTGATACTACCTTGGGGATATTTTCTTGTGAGATATTTTTGTTTTAAAGAGAAGAGCGAAAGTATGGAGATTTCCCAAACCGTTGATAGTCAAGATTTAGTGCGTTACAAGTATCTTCAGTATTTGGAACGAAGAGAATTGTGTAGTTGGGAGGTACGTAAGTATTTGTTGCCTGCTATGAATGTTCTTTTTGAAATAGGCGCGATGAAGCTGTTGGATGAAAAGTTGGAGCAGCTGAAGGGATGTTACGGGGAAACCTATGAGTGGAAACGTTTGAAAAGTTTTTTGTGCAGTAATCGTCATGAGTATGTTCAAATGCTGGAGTTGCTGAAAGCATTTGAAGATGATAAGCATCTTGCAAAGCAGGAACGTTGCCGAACAGTCCTAAACATATTTCATGCATACCGATGCTTGAATAATGAAGAAGGGGTGAACACTTATATTCCCAAGATTGAACATATGGTTTTTGAAGGTAAGGCATATTCTGTTGAAGCGCTAGATGATTTGTTGTACCACTATGAGATGACTCATAATGAAGAGGGCGTAAGTCGGATCCTTGAAATCTTGAATAATATAACGGTTAAAGACTCTTCTGCCTATGTGGAATTTGTTGATGTGCAATATATGCACAATAAGCGGATAGGAAATGTGGAAGGGAATAGGAGATTACTTGATGAGATGTCACGAAAGCAAGCAGAAATGGAACAAGATAATGCTCGTGTTCTGCGTTTTGGATTGAGGTTGCTGAGATATTATTTTGAAAATAATTACTCTTGGTTTGAGTATAGTCTTGCATTATTCAATCAGGCTGAATCGTATTTGGCACATTCAGACGAAATCGCTTTTGAATACTTGGAATCTGTGATTTTTATTTTGAAAAATGCACATGATGCATGTGGTATTTCTTTGCCTCCAGAGCAGTTGACGCATCTATTTGGAACTATTCGTAGGTATATCGATAAATATATGCCTGAGTATGATAAACGAATAACGAATTTGCCAGATGAGTTAGTGTATCGAAAGAGAGAGATGTTGGAGCATAAGGTTACATATGCGCGACTGGTGGGTAATTTGACAAAAGATGAACCTGCTTGTTTGAATGAAATTTGCAGATTGGAAAATCAGATTATTCGTTTGTGTTATGATAATGGGGAGAATCGTGAGGCTTTGCACTTTCTTGTCGTGTTGACGGATGATATATTGAATTATTATGATACCATCCAGATAGATATTAATAATGATCTCACTGACCCTGATATTTTGCGGGCTGAAAAGGAAAAACCGTTTTTCATGGATCAGGTGAAGCAGAATATGGAAAGCATTGACAATGTTTTACGGCAGAATGATTATAACCATACATTGGCTTATTATATTTTTTTCAAGCCTATTTCAATTTTAAAATTGGCAATTTGGAAAATGCAAGATATGCCTTGCACAAATTTGAAGAGACAAATGTGTCAATCAAAAATTTTTCGATTGCCATACAGAACTTGTATCAGATGGTAAGAGAAAATGTGAAATTATAAATCACTTGTACCACTATTTGGACTAATAAAACAACAAACTATGATAAATTACATCTTTATTTTCGTTCTGCTACTTATAGCAGAGCTTGTGTATTTCCGCATTGCGGATAAGTATAACATTATTGACAAGCCAAACCAAAGGTCATCGCACTCAACGATAGTGTTAAGAGGTGGTGGCATTATCTTTCTGATTGGGGCATGGGTATGGAGCGCATTCTTTGGATTTGAATATCCTTGGTTTCTGGCAGGTGTGACACTTATAGCTGGTGTGAGCTTCGTGGACGATATCCGTTCGCTGCCTGATTCGGTGAGACTGGTAGCACAGTTTGCTGCAGCTGCCATGGCTTTCTATCAATTGGATATCCTACATTGGAGTATGTGGTGGATCGTGTTGGTAGCATTAATTGTTTATGTAGGAGCAACAAACGTAATAAACTTTATGGACGGAATAAATGGCATAACAGCTGGATATTCATTAGCTGTTTTACTTCCATTAGCTGCATTAAATGCAGACGATAAGTTTGTGGCGCAATCGCTAATCTTTACAACGATTATTGCAGCAATAGTTTTTTGTATATTCAATTTTAGACCGAAGGGCAAAGCTAAGTGTTTTGCTGGTGATGTCGGGTCAATAGGTATAGCATTCATAATGTTGTTCCTGTTAGGTAATGTTATTATCAAGACAGAAGATATAACATGGCTGATATTCTTATTAGTATATGGTGTGGATGGTTGTTTGACAATCATACATCGTATTATGTTGCATGAGAATTTAGGTGAGGCACATAGAAAGCATGCTTACCAGATAATGGCAAACGAACTGAAGATAGGACATGTAAAAGTAACGCTACTATATATGGCCATGCAGTTGACTGTATCATTGGGATTTGTTTATCTATGTCCTAATACTGCGCTTTGCCATTGGATGTATTTGATTGGAGCATTTGCTGTACTGGCTATCGCCTACGTATTATTCATGAAGAAATATTATCACTTACATGAGGAATACCTTAATTCACTAAAGAAGTAACATTTACAAATCTCAAAACATGAATTTCATCGATTATATGAAACCCCTTTCGTATAATTTATGGGGTTCATGTTTTGTTTGTTTACAACAATTATGGAAATTAATAAAGACTTTTTAGGTAAGCTCTTTGAGCAAGCTATTGTTAATCCTCGATTGCGGCAAAATTTGGATTTGCGAACATCTACTAATGATAATTCGCAACGCATGCTGAATGCTCTGTTGCCAGGAACCGTTGTCCCTATCCACAGGCATCCACAAAGTACGGAGAATGTTTTTCTCCTGTGCGGTAAGATTGTAGAGGTTATTTGTGATGAAAATGGAAACGAGATAGAGCGTATTCATCTTGACCCCACCATTGGTAATTATGGCTGTGTTGTGCCACAAGGAGCATGGCACACAGTGGAAGTACTGGAACCATCGGTTATATATGAAGCTAAGGATGGGAAATATGGTGAGGATGGTAGTGAAATATTTGATGCTTTCAAAGTAAAGGAAGCATAAAACAAGAATCAGGCTTCAGCTACATTCTCAAACAGTCTTGGCGATTTGAAAAAGAACATAGAGTAATTGATTGGCATGGAACGCCAGTCGGGAAGCATGGATGTCATTACTCTGCTTTATGTGTCGCGTATGCTGAATGTGCCATTGGAAGAGGTGGAGAAAGTGATGAAGGGAATGTTTAAGTAATAGAGCGTTATAAAAAGCAATGTGAAATCAAAAATGATATGACTAGAAGATTTTATATTAAATGCCCTTCTTGTAATCACATATACCAGATAAAGATGCAGATGGATCAGAACATTAACCTCTTTGACTGGCCATTAGTGATAGAATGTAAAGAGTGCGGAGATATACTTAGAACTATTTAGGAAATATATAACTAATTGATTTTCAATGTAAATATTATTTTGTAACTTTACAATATACCCCCGATGGGTCCATCACGGGTTAATTCGGGGGTAAAACTTAAAAAATAATAGACCGCGAAGTTACAAAATTTATCAGAAATACAACCATCGTTGCCATTTACTGAATTCGATTTTCAGCAAAAATATTTGGAGAGTTTCAAACTGAGTGAACTCGGACGCATCCATGCACAACTTCCACTCAAGGAACTGGCAGATGTCTTCCCAAAGGAACACCCACAAGGCAAGAAACATTTGTTCCCTCCTGAGGGTGAAGTGGCCCTCATGTTTCTCAAGGCCTATATAGGTTTGTCTGATGACGGGCTGATAGAATTGTTCAATGGCAGTATCCATATGCGGCTATTCTGCGGGGTGTTGATTGATCCTCAAAATCCAATCAAAAACGGCAAAATTGTAAGTGCCATTCACAATCGCCTGGCCAGATGTGTAAATATCAAAGAATTGTAGGCAATCCTTTATGACAAATGGGCCCCAAAGCTTGCGAACAAAGATTTGTGTCTGACTGATGCCACTTGTTATGAATGCCACTTGCGCTACCCTATAGACGTGAAGTTGCTTTGGGAAAGTAGTGCGTGGCTGCACACGCTACTTTCAAAGGTTTGCAAAGAACTTGGAGAAAGAAAACCGCGAAACAAATGTTACATGCTTTGCGCGTAAAGGGCCGAAGCCTAAAGATGAAGATGCCGACTTCCATACAACCAGGCGGATAATCGGCAATCTTCGCGCTACGGTTATGGAGGGGAGTTTTGGCAATCAAAAGCTATATTATGGTGTGGAACGAATAGCTGCACGTAACCAATTCTGTGAAACCTTGCTCCTCTTCTTTGGCATCCATATGGCTAACGCGGCTACACTTGCTGTACGAGAACTTGCAAAGGAAGAAGCTCTGAAAAAAAGAAACACAGCCTGACAACGTCCTCCATATCCTTTTTATGTTCCGACTAATGGTCGGAATGAATTGTTATGCACTAATGTTGAGAACTCATGGCCTTCGGGATTGTCATGAATGCAAAATTCGGGTTCTGTGCCGATATTCGGTACATTTATAGCAATATCGAATCAAATGGCTTTCTGAGAAGATGGCATTAACTGAATAGCTCTAAATTACGAAAATAAATATAATGAAATATCACTCTTATTCCACTTTTGTAGTTACTGGTTGTAAATCGCTGATATTATAAAATATGAAAATAAAAACACAAAAGTGATTGTAACAAAATAAAGCATTATGATTCGTTGGTTACATATTTCGGACTTGCATTTAAATGATTGTAATTTCTCATCGGCAAGACTTCGTGATGAACTTCCCTCTTTTTTGAGGAATAAAAGGATGAAGTGTGACTATGTGTTTTGTACAGGAGACATTCGCTCTGCCAATGTCCGTCCCAATTCTTTTACAGAAGACATGGCTGATTATATGAGAAATATTTGTCATGCTGTTGGCGTTCCGATAGAACGATTGTTTATTGTTCCAGGGAATCATGATGTAAACATCTTTGCTGAAGGGAGAGAAGATGCCATTAAACATATAGTTCCATATGATGGATACTATAAACCAGATATTGGACATATTGATACTGTTGACTTAGAGAAATTACAATCAGGTAAAGAGGATTTCGTAGATTTCTTATCAGAATTGTATGATACAGACCGTTTAGGGTTGTATAAAGATTACAATAATCCTCATTTCTCTATTGAAACACCAGATTTTAATGTATTGCATGTTGATTCGACATTGGTCTATTCCCAAAGTGGTAAAGCAACTGATTTATTAGTGGGATTGGAAAAACTATATACTGTCGTCCGTAAGTTGAACCAAGAAAAGCCAACAATCTTACTAACTCACTATCCGATTACTTCTTTATTGCAAGACGAGAGAAAATTATTATCGAATGTGTTGCAAAAGAATAATGTAAGACTTTGGCTTGCAGGTCATGAACATGATCATAACTTGCAAAAGATGAAATATCTTGATTCTTTACAATCAGGTGAGTTACATTATGAGACGGATGCGAATGCCACGATATTGATTGGAGAATACGATTCCGAAAACTATCAATGCCGTGTATGTGCATATACATGGTTTCCAGAAGGATGGGCAGAGTATCCAATTATTGATTTGGATGGTGAAGAGGTTGGTGTATACGAATTTCAACTTAAGCCATTAGGCATTGAAGGGCATTCGAAAGAACTGATTGCATGCCAAAAGGCAAACTCGTATTTCTACAATCGTATGCCTGATAAGGTTGAACGGAATTTGATTCCTAAAATTCATTCGGAAGGCACGTATGAAACCATATCTACGCTTCTGAGTATGGCTTGGAATACGAATTGTCCACATATTGTTCTTTTGGCAGATGGCGGTATGGGAAAGACTACGATGTTATTGGACTATTGTAAAACAACAAATTCTCCAACTTTGTATGTATCAGCTGAACAACTTGCAAGTATGGGAATGGACATAATCAAATACTGTGCAAGATGTGTTTTCAAAGGTGATATTGACTTGTTGGAAAAATGTTTAACACAAAAACATCGCCAACCTACACTGACCATATTCATTGATGGGATGAATGAAGTAGATGGAAATTCAGAACGAAAATTCATACAGGAGATACAACGTCTCAGTTTCTTAGATGGAGTTCAAATTCTTATATCTTCCCGTTCCGATTTTACAGTTAGGTATAGTTTGCCAACATTTAGAAAATCTGAGCTATGCGCATTGAGCAAAACAGAAATTAAGGATTTTTTCTCGGAAGAGGAATGGAACAATATTGTAAAATCCGAAGTATTGACACGATTGTTGAGCAATCCGATGATGGTGACAATTTACAAGGAGATTTGCTCCGTTGTGAATGACTCTAAGAATCTCCGTTTCTTGAATTGGAGATTTCCCATAATGTGTGAAGCAGACTTGTTTCATAACTATTATGTGGCACAGCAAGCTCTATTGACATTGCGCGGTCAAGTAGATGGCTATAAGATGCTATTGTCGCAGGTTTGCATTGATGAGATATTGCCCAATATTGCATATTGCTATGAGTCTTCGTTCAGAATGAACATAGAGGATGAAGAGTTTCGCAAGCTATTGACAGGCATGCTTGATAATGTTGTTATTGAAAATGCAGCAATCCATGCGATACGTCAATATTATAGGGAAGCTTCAGAGCTATCTTTAGAGCCATATCAGGTGATTGATTTTCTTACACAAGAAATGCGTCTCCTTTACATGAATCAGGGAACAACAGCCTTCCCGCACCAAATGTTTCGTGATTATCTCTCTGCAAAGTATATTGTAAAACAAACGAACAGCAAGAAGGATGTTTTGGCTTTATGGAATGAGCGTCCAATACCATTCTCTATAATATCCAATATCCGACAAATAGATAAGCAATACTGGCACCATACAGCCCAATGTGTGCGTCAGGAAGCAGCTAAAATTGTAAATGTTTCTGTTTTAGTTCAAAATCTGTTCGATGCTTTTCCTTCAAGCAATAAAGATAATGTTGCTGACTTTTCAGAATTGGACTTGAGAAATGTAAAATTGCCAAATAGCGCTTTGCAGACATCGAGAATATCTTTGAAAGATGCAATAATTGATAATGTAACGTTGGGTATCAGTATGGGTATGCCTATCTGTCATAAGCATCTTACATTATCATCTGATAAGGAGTTTTTGGCGACATGGGCAGATAAGAGAATATATGTTTTTTCATTACGGCAATCTACAGCTCCTTATGTTTTTGATTTCGGACGAGATTTGTCTAAAATGGTTTTTGTAGAAAACCGTTTGTTTGTGTTGGCTGGTAAATTATATGTGTTCGTATATAAAAATAGTTGGGTATTTTCTGGAGAGATAGGTCAAGATGATGGAATATGTCACAAACTAAAGTCTATCATCGTAGGCAATAATGCAGTCCATCTATATTATCCTAACCGTGAGATTATTTATAGCCTTACAGATTTTACACGCAAGACAATAAATCAAGGAAAGGACAAATATTTGAATCCAGTGCAAGGTCATGACATCTCAATATTAAATAGATATGAGAAAAAGCAATTTGACAAAAGTCACGGAGAAATTGATAAAGTAGGTGATGAGAATTTTTGTGCTATTTCTTATGCGGACGGTCGCTTGATATTGGAGCATGAGAATGAAACTATAGGTATACTTGCAAGAGAAAAGGCCAGATTGAAAGATGCTACAATATCAGGTGATGGAAGCAAAGCCATTACACTTAGTTACGAAGTTTTTGGAGGACGTAGGCGTGTACAACTTTGGAACTTAAATAATGGCAGTAAATTGGAAGAGTTGACTTGCCCGAGTAATGTTGATAGTATTCATCTTTCGGAAAACGGAGATTGGATGTTAGGCAAAATGTTTCGTCATGGCACATGGGTGTATGATGTAAGACTGCATAAAGAACAAGTTTTTGAAGAATACTTTCTTTCAAGCAATCGTGGTAAAATTTTTTGTAAAGATGATTGTGTTGTAAGAAAAGAGGAAGGAAAGGTATTCTTGTATAATCTGAGAACAGGAAAGAGCAGTATTATAGATAGTCCCGTTGCAGATCCAAGTTTGATATGCATACTTAGAGATAATTCTATTGCTGCTGTCAACAATAAAGGGAATGTCGCAAAAATACGCAGTTTCAGAGATCAATCTTTATTGACTTTCAATGGTGGATATTCTACAATAGAAAGCATAGGACTGTTTGAGGAGCAGCCATTTATAGCGGTAGCGTTGGCTAACGGAAATTTAGATATGTATCATACGGGAAATGGCGCTGTTCTGAGACACTTACAATTACCAAATAAAAACTCAATGATGGTTGTGCATCCACAAAAGACAATCATTGTAGAATCGGATGGACATCATATATTAAAGACCCATTATTACTTTGAAAAGTATTCTTATGGCAAGAGAATGGGATGGTGGAAAGAACACCCTTATCATGGACCTAAGAATATAATAGATGGAGATATCTTGGATATAGGCTTTAATGTGCAGAATGATCAAATAGTTGCAGTGTTGTCTAATGGTCGAATTATGTTTTGTTCTGATGATTGGACTGATTACAAATATTCATTTTATATCATTACTGCATTCGATGTGGCAGCATATGACTTTAGTGAGGTTCAGTGTTCTGAAGAATTGAAGGACGTTTTACGTAGAAATAAAGCGTTGTGATGAGTATTATTAAACAACTTGCATGCTGCTTTCGATGAGCTGAAGTAAGTGGTCAGACTAAAGTGTAGATAATAAATCAAGTAATGATATTCTAAAAATCAGTATGATATATATATCTTAGGGCTATTCAGAAAATATATAACTAATAATAACGCCATTCATTGGAGACCCCGTAAGTATTTTGACGACATGTATAGTCCTGAATATGCGATAGAAGACCTTATAGAGGAATTGAAGAAATTGGTAACACAAGGCAAGTTGCCAAAATCCGTGAAAACCTATCTCCATGAGGCATGGAAAGAGATAGAGGAAATGGAGAGTTGTACAGATTATGGCGTTCCAAGAAGAGAACTGCCATTTTAGATTATTTCGATTATCTGATTACATTATGCGAAAAGCAAAATTTGGTTATATAAAGGATGGAAATTATATCTGTATAGGTGACAATATGCATGGGATATATAAGACCTACGATGATATGCGTTTTAACTGGCAGTTAGTCAGTCAGACAGAAGGTGACATAACAAAGTACTACCTGCTGAACAATAAAAATGAAGCCATTGAGTACGTAGGACGAAAAGACCCGTGGTCGTCACTGGCTGTCGGCACCAAGGAGCAGTATCTCTATATGGATAATGCGCAAGGTTCGATGCAGGAGGTGACAACCGATGAAAGAGAATATATCACAGGTAAGAAGCGCAAGCAGGAGAGCTTCAGCATCTATAAAACCATCAATGGAGAAGAATGCCTTGTGACATACGCCTATTACGCTATCAACAGGAACAGAGGAAAGGAATACAATAGTAAGGACGCATACGTCTGTGAGCATTATCTGACGGGCGAATATGCCATCAGCAATAATGACCACCATATCATTCTGGAAGGATTGAAGCGCGTTAAACTCTCTGATGACAATATCGCAGAGGTCGTGTTCTTTGGAGAAGACAAAACCATATGGGTCAATCTGTACACCATGCAGGAGTTTGATGAGCGTCCGGTGGTAGAGAAAATGGGATTCATGGACATGCTGAGAGTTGGCTATAACTACTATTTCTATAAAAACAGAGATATGGCAGGCATCCCGATGCACCATCGAGATTGTGTGGCAAACGACAAGGTGTTCCAGTTCTTAGACCAGTATTTGATACTGCGCTCCCAACCCGATAAAGTGTACTATATATCTGGAGAACGCCGTGGAAAAGAACAGTGGTATCTGATATTGGTTGACATCACCAATGCCAATTCAAAAAATCGTAAAGAAATCCCCTCGATGTGGCTGCCGAGACGAAGCTGATAGGTTGCCGATAAAGAAACTCATAGCCGGCAATGCCGTTCGATGTACTTCAAAGGCGGATGTTCAAGATGGAAAGTCTTGAGCATCCGCCTTTGAGCGTTTTTATAAAAGAGTTTTAGGGTGGTTGAGGGAGGATATATTTGGAAATTAAGTGCAGGTGGGGGCCGTTTGTTGCCGTAACATCAAGTTCACTCTTAATGTCTTTCGTTGGAGGACTTATATTTGTCAGCGCCTCTGCTCCCAGACGCAACCGTCTCTGCTCCCAGATTCGGTCGCGTCTGCTCCCTGATGCGGATGCGTCTGCTCCCGCGTTCGCTGCCAAGCCTTAGGAGTGGGTTGAGGGAGTGGGGAGAACGGGGGAGAGAATATGGCTGGCGCTTCAAATGTTTGCTATGTGTTCGTGGCCCTCACTTTGCGAGCAAAGTGAGCTACAGTGCTTCGCCGCAGGGTGGCGTTCCTTTCCGTTTTCGCTTATCTATATAAATGAATCAGCCCAGTCTTTGGCTGAAGACTGGGCTGAAACATTGTCAGAGGTTTGTTTTGTGAATCATCAGTGGATGGCAATTTCTGCAAATCCCATTGGTTCGCCGGCGTTGATCATACGTGTGGCCTTAAGGCGGATGTAGCGCGTGATGACGGGGGTGAAGAAGAGCGACTGTAGCATCGGGTTGTTTCTGATGTTGGAAAACTCGCCTTGGCTGATCAACTTTCCTTCCTTGTCGGAGGGCGCGGCAATGGCCGTCAGCTCATAGTGGCTGATGAGGCCCTTTGGCTGTTCCGACTGGTCGGGGAGGTAATGGAACGATGAAATGGTGCGCTCCTGGCCGAGGTCGATGACGAGTTCATCGCCGTCGATGAAGCAATTGGTGCGTTCGTTGCGGTCGGCCGCCGCCTTGGCCTTGTCGGCTTCCTGATTGATGAAGGAATAGGGCAGGGTGGTGGCAATCTGCGACGTTGACGGCAGCACCTGGTCGGCATTTTCTCCTGCATCATAAACGCCGAGATTGTTGATGCACAACGGGCCGCGAGAATCTGTGAAGCGCACGCGGATGCCCTTCGAGGTGACGCTCTTGAAGCGCAGCAGGCGCTTATAGCCAATGGTGGTGGTCTCTTCGTTGAGCGATACGGGCAACCATTGTTTGCCGTCTTGGTATTCCACGACGAACGACTTGACGCGCTGTCCCAATGGAATATATTCTTGGAGCATCATGCGGTTCATGCGTTGTGGTTGGCGGAACTGATAGGTGACGGTGGCCGTGTTTGTGCCGTCGGTCGTGGCCCAGTAGGTGTCGTAATCATTGTCGGTCATAGCCGCTGTTGAAAAACGCTTTCCGCGTGTGTTCGTGGCCTTGGCCTTCATGCCGGCGATGAGATTCGTTTTGAAATCATTGTCGATGATTTCGCGGAACTTCACGGCGTTGGTTGAGTCGATGGAGTGGATGAGGCCATCGCGGTTGACAGGGAAGTTGAGCAGCATCGTGCCGTTGTGTCCCACGCTGCGATAGTAGATGTCGGCCAGCTGTTGCGGACTTTTCACTTGGTTGTCTTGCTGCGCATGGTAGAACCATCCTGGACGGATGGACACGTCGCATTCTGAAGGCGTCCATTGGTCGCCATCGG
>UMEX01039880.1_pt1 | contig 35211 bp, 35 predicted proteins | sample 1964871 | NCBI WGS metagenome assembly UMEX01 (sample SAMEA4836032, study PRJEB28245) | human gut metagenome | biome: gut microbiome; material: fecal sample | place: Denmark | collected 2008
AAATGTGTAGAACTTGGGCAACGCCACATAGCCATCTTCTTCTTTTTTGATGTCAGCCATGTTGAAATCCGTCTTGCAGTAGAACTTACTGGTCTTGAACTCCTCGCTCTCTTGTATGTTCATACTGCCACCGCGTCCTGTCTTGGTTTTCACAAAGTCACGTGCTGTCTAACCGCATATCCATCCTGTCGGCATATCCGAGATTTTCGAGGCTGGCACCAGACTGTCCATATTCTCATTGAGATTGATGCTTGTCTTGTCACGGTCAATGGTCACGCCTTTCTTCAACTGCACCACCTTGCCGAATATGTCCGAGGACAACCACTCCAAGGTTTCCTTGCTTCGTGCCGAACCACTCACCACATTACCTACTGTGGTGATGATTTTCTGCATTCCAACTTTCCCGTAGTCGGCTTCCAGCTGCGGAAGCTCCTGAAAACCTAATGTCACGCTCACTTTGTTGCTTCGTGCCGTACCTATCAGTCGGTCTATCTTGTGGAAATACAAGGTGGGCAACTCGTCAACGATAATGCTTGTCGGGATATTCTTGCCTTGTCCGGTATTCACTCTCGTCACCAGTCGATTGAGGATTAGGGCGTTCAACGCTCCAATGATGCTTTCCATTTCGGGGTCGTTGGCTATCAGCAGATAACTGGGGTTCTTGGGGTCGCTGACTTTCAGGTCGAAATCATCTCCATCTTTATGGAATATCCAGTAGCTTTCTTTTGTGGCAAGTCTGGAAGTGTATACACGTAGCGTACCAATCATACCTTCCAACTGTTCCATTGCTCTGTTCTTCAATGCCGTCTGGAACGGACCGAGCAATGGTGCCACTTCGTTGTCTGTTTCCAACACCTCAAAGATGGTCTGGTAACTTTCATTCAAGAAGGAGAGGATATGGGGCATATCGCTGTACTTGCCTAACCAATAAGCAGGTTCCACTTCGTTCCCCATTTTGTCGAATACCCTTCCTGTGGGTATCATACGCTGTGTTTGTTTGTCTTGCACCTTCTCTGCTATTAGCATGTTACCGTCCTTGTCGTATGGTTCTTTCTCCCAATTACAGAAGAAGTAGATACATGCCGCCAAGAAGTTTACAGCTGATGTTTGGAAGAACTGGTCACTGCCGCCACCGCCTTCTTTCTTGCCTTTCTGCAACGACTCCAGCAAGGTTTCTGCCGTTTCACTTGCTGCTGCCAAATTGTTGATATACTTCAACTGGATAGGGTTCACTCTTCTTGAATATTCCACATCTACGAAGTTGATCATATTGAACTTCATACCCTTTGGCATCTTGCTGTCCTTGGCATTTTTGTTCTTCAGATAATGGTAATACAACTTCGTCGCAAGTGTCGGAAACTTATAGTCATATAAAACGACCGCAAAGCCTTTCTCACTGTGCTGTCTGATAAATGGTTCGATGATGGAGAAAGTCTTACCAGAACCTGGTGTTCCCACTACCCATGTACCTCGGAACGGATTGACAATGTTCACCCATCCCTTTCTAAACTTACCCTTATAATAGTAGCGCATGGGGATATTCACACTGTAGTCATTGGTCTGCAAGTCCTTGCATTGTTCAAAAGACTCATTCTCGAAATTAAAACGGTCTTTCAACAGTCCTTCCTTCAGGAACTTGCTGATGTTATCCAAGGCTATATGCACCAATACCACACCTATGATAGATGCTGCCATATATAATAAGGTGTTCAGCGAGAACATATACACTTGCATTTCCATCGGTGTATTGAACAACCAGACGGATAACACAATAAAGCCTACACCACTCACCAATGGATAAAGCACTTGTTTCCTTGCGTCAAACTCCAAATGCTTCTTGTTTCTCGTACCTACACAAGTGATGCACACCAACAGAAAGGTGGCAATCTTGCTATATGCCATATTCCCATCATGGTATATCATCCACTGCTTGATACGACTATGCAAATCGCATACGATGCTTCCCATCGGGCTTGGGTCTATGGCATATTCAAAGAACTCCATCAGCACGGAGATATAAATCACCGCCCTGAATATCTTGTAGAACCCTTGTAACTCCTTACTTTCTTCCATAAATTTCCTTAAATAATCAACCTATAAGTTGTATGGTTCGTATATTCATTGTATCTTTGTATCAAAATCATAGAATATGAAATTTGATCTTATTACTGAAAATGAGCGTCTTTGGGCTGTCAGATATGATGACTGCTTTGACAATGTCCTTGATTCCATTCTTGGACAATGGAATGATGTGACGTGGTTGCGCAGTTTCTTCAAACAGAACATTGACGATTTGTCTTCATATTTTAAAATAACAGACGTCAATCAAGCCATTTATGACACCATCGAGGATAGTGAAAGACTGCAATGTCTGATAATGGATATATCTCCAGATGCTAATCTTGACAGCATTTTCAGACCATTGGAGAATAGTCGGACATCAGAGATGCTTCTTGGTAAAGAAAAAGCTCGTCTTCACAACACTCCACGTCATGCCTCTTGGCTCCGCATATATGCCATCAAACTTGAACCAGGCATTTACATTATTACAGGTGGTGCCATCAAGTTGACTCGTACTATGCAAGAGCGTGAACATACCTTGGTTGAACTCGCTCGGATGGAAAGAGTCAGACGCTTCTTGTTAGAGAACGATATAGCCGACAAGGATTCCTTTATGGAGTTCTTAAATGAAATCATATAGAAAAGGAGGTTGCTATGAAATCTACAAATGAAATCATTTCCAATCTGAAGAAACATCAGTCATCCTCTCCGTCAAAATGGCGTGAGAATGCAGAATGGCGTATAGCGAACAAATCGTGGTTACGCTATTCCCAGCATATTGCCATGATGATGCTTGACAAGATGGAAGAACTCAAAATGAACCAAAAGCAATTGTCTGAACTGATGGGCTGTAGCCAGCAATATGTCTCAAAGGTTCTTAAAGGACAAGAAAACTTGTCCCTTGAAACCCTATCCAAGATTGAGCGGTGTCTAAAAATCCAAATTCTCAGCCTCAATCATTCAGCGTAATTATCGGTCTCGCTCTATGCGCCTGTATCTTTGGCGTTTCCTGCATGGCTCCACTTCCTAAAGAGTAGAGCCATGCCTTGGCTGTCTGTTGTCCTTTCACTTCTGTCGATGTCCAATACCAACAGTCATTGGTCTCATCCGGCAATGGGTCTCCACCGCATTTCTCGATGATGGGGTTCACCATAGCTTTGGCTGCATACAGCAGTCGCATTTGCGCCACACTCGGGATATAGGCACTCTGTCCGTATCTCCAAATGTCGAAAACTTTCTCTGCCAAAGGGGAGAAGGTATCAGTCGTACCATACAAGGCGAAGGTATTGGCGTTTCCATCATAAGCTGTCAAATCTGCTGACGTGCCTTGTGCCACACCGATACTATCTGCAAAGGATTCTGGAGCTATATCCCATAGATAAACGGCATAACCGTTTCCTTCCACATCTTCTCGTTGATTGATATGGAACACTACGGCTATGGCTTGTTTTCCCGACTTCTCATAGTCTGCATACGACATGACATTGCCATCCGTACACAGGATATGGCAGGGCTTCATTGCTGTATCAGGGAAATCACGATGTGCATCACAGGCTACCAACAGCACTGCCATCAGCACACCTATTATATAATGTGTATATCTTCGTTTCATCATTCGTCTTTCTTTGGTTTCACCTTCTTTCTACTTTACTGGCAGTTTCACACCTAATACGACACCTGTTCTGAATAGGTCTTCACCTTTTATCATTATGTCACTCTTCACTTGCCAATAGAGTTTCCAACCTCTTGGCAGCGTGTAGTTGTGCTCATAACCGAAATGTGCGCCTCCCAAGAAATTCTTGGTGTCACTTCCTCCAGAAGCTCCGATACGTAGGTAGCCATGATGGTTACGTCCTCTGGACACACATGGTTTATAAGCGATACCGAAACCATAGCTTCTATAGTTTCTCCAAAAGGAGTCAGGACATACGTGGCCACACGACTGGCACTCATCCCATTTGATATAACCATTAGCGAAATACTCCCACGCATTGTGGTACTTTGTCTCATGCTCATAGGATAGGGTCATATCCAATCCTCGCTCATAGAGCATACCAATACCTACTGATATTCTGTCGCTATTGGTTTGCGCTTTTATCGTTGAAGCAGTGGCAATCAATGCCACTGCCATCATTATGCTCTTTATTTTCATTATTCTTCCTCCAACATTACCGCATTAAACGAGTCTGCCGACAGCACATCTTCATAGTCTATGCTAACACTGATGTTGCGTCCGCTTATCTGGTTCTCCGTCATTTCGATGGTCAGCACCTTGTCGTTGGGGAAGGTCATCTTTTTCAGCACCATGACATTTCGGTAGCCGTACTTGAAACTTTTGTTACCTTGCAACATCAACTCTGGTGTCAGTTCTATGACTTGTGCATTGGTGGCTTTCGACAGTTTCTTGTCTGCCAATTTCACACGTATCTCATCGATGTCAAAGCGTATATTTGTTTTGTTCTCTACGGAAAAGTCAATGAAGAAGTAGTCGCCTACTGCATATATGTTATTCATGCGCATCACCATTCGATGCGCCTTGCTTGCCACATTTCTGAATTTTGCTGGTGAGTTCCACACTTTCCATGCATAGCGTGTCATGTCTTCTGTGGACATACTCACTGCTGGGTTGTTATAGGCGGTCTTCTCCTGCTTGCGTATTTCCTTGTCTGTCACAGCTTCCTTTAGCCTTGTCGTATAGAGTAGGGCATATTGTGTACGGTATCGTTCTGTTACTATGGTTACAATCGCCAACACATCTCCGTCTGCATGACCACCTTCCTTTGGCTTCAGTCTGATGGTGTTGTTGATGGGCTGGTCTCCCACTACCTTATCTGTAGAAATGTCCACAAAACGTATCGGCTCACTTGCCGTGATTACTGTGGTCACTTCCTCGTTGACTGTCAGTTGTTCCAACTCTTGATACGTCTCTTGCGCTTGCATGGTCACAGTTGCCATTAGTCCAGCTAATGCCAAACCTATTCTTTGAATGATTTTCATATTCATGTGTTGTTACTTTTTGGTTTCCTTTGAATTGATGATATACACGAATGTGCCATATTTCAGCTTCACCTTATTCTTTTTGATCGCCTTGCCGATGGCATTGCTGGTTTTCTGATAGGCATTCTGCATGGCTTGCATCCCCCATTGCGAGAAACTGCTGCCTGTGCCGGATGTGTTCATGCTCATATTGCCACTCACAGCTCCGCTTGCCACGTCTTTTGTTGTCTCTCTGAACTGGCTGCTCGGCACATATAGTCCTTCCAATCCATCGGTGTCATATAGTGACAAGCTGACTTTCACCAGTTCATCATCTACCATGATACTGCTGATGCTGCCTTTTACTCGTTGCGAGGCGAAACCGCTCATTGTGGCATATAGGTATGAACCTCGTTTCACTACATGTTCATTGATTTCCACATCATCCAACAGTCGCAAGCGCACTCTCGATCCATCCGTTGCCTTCACGTTCTCATCAATGATGGCTTTTATCAACTTTGGCTCCTGCTCATTTTGGGCAAGGGTATTGAAATAGTCTGATGTAGTCCTCACCTTTTTCACCATCTCACTTGGCTTTTCCTCATCCGATGGTTTGTTCACGGCATTTGGGTCGGTTGAAATCTTCCCCGAAAGCTCTACTGATGCTTGATTGCCTCCATTGGTATTATTCGTTCCGTTGATGGCTGCAGACTCACCATGTTCCGTATTGCTACCACCTGCACTTGTCTGTCCTCTCAATCGCGCTTCCGCGAGGGCCTTCTCCAACTCCGCCATTGCTTCTTTCTCACGCGTTTTGGCATCGGCTGCTTCTGCTTGTGCCTTGTTTTTCTCTTGCTCATCAAGTAGGGCAATGTCGTTTTCTGTATATTTTGATTCATATTGTTCCTGGTTTTCTTCTGGGGTGTCTCGTTCGATGTTGTCTACAGCAGTGTAATCGCCAATCTTCCCCCATGCCTTGGTCATGTTTTCATACTTGCCTCCGATACCGTCTCCCTTTGTCTTTGCTCCTGGCAGTTCGGGGTTCAAGTATTCTGTGGTTTGCATACTCTTGTCCGTCACTTCGGCTTTCTCTGCATTGAACAAGTCGAAGATGAAATACGAGGCTCCCAACAATGGAAAGTAGAGTATGGCAGGAAGCATATACTTCGGTTGTCTAAAGTTTATCTTTTCTGTTACCTTCATTGCCTTGTTTGTTTATGGGTTCTACTTCTTGTTCACGCTCCCTGTCCACCTTTTCTTTATGATGTTCCAACGCTTTGTGTCGTTCTCTCAGGAGACTGTCTTGCATTTCTGTCGCTGTCCGTTGATTGGGCTTGTGATTGTACACTACTGCCAGTCGATAGATGTTCCATGCAAAACTGCCTACCACAAATCCGAACACTATTACCAGAAAGGCTGTTCGGTGTCTGTCTGCAAATCGCTGTATGCTTGCTGCAAACTTGTCTATATGCAGCGTCTCCGCAAACTTACGTCCAGCCTTCACTTCTCGCTCATATCGCTCTTTATATTTCGGATCGTCCCTGTCGGGCATTTTCTCCCCGAATATCATTCGCTTGATGTTCATTGTCGTATGTCATTTCTTAGTCTAATACGTACTCTTTGTCTTCTGCTCAATATCCTTATTCAACAGCGTTCTCCAGTTTGTTATCAATAATCCATGTGGATTATTGTCCGTTCTCGGCACTCGCTTCAATTGTCCTGCTGTCACCAGTTCTCGTGTCAGGATATTGCTGCGTCGCTCAATTCGCTGTCGTCCATAATAGGTGAACTCCATATTCTCCTTGTTGAACTTGATGCTGTCACAGAATATCGAAATCACGGCACTTGTACCTAAGATATTCGAATAGAAACCTTTTTCTTTCAATGTGTTGTACTGCGCCAATCCTGTCTCGTCCACCAGATACATGGCTTTCTCCATCGTGTATTTGATGTATTTGTCGTCAGGTGCCAGTGTAAAGAAGTAGTGATGAAACATCTCTACATGACTCTTGGCTTCCACATCAAGGGTCTCATCCATCGTTGTACGGTTTACCAATATGGGTACGTTGCCATCCAGTACATACACTTTCTGCTGGGCATCTGTCACCATACATCTTGCTGTCCATACACTCGACACGCTAATGATGATACAACCAATCAAGAAGGCGGTGCAGACAATGCCCACCAACTTGATTTTGTTTTCTAAGTTCTTGATTACCATAGCTTACTTCTTGCTTTTCTTCTGCAACTGCATATACTCTCTGTACAGCATCGGCATAATCTCCAGTCGCAGTTCTTCCACCAAATTCTCATAGTAGCAGTTGAACACCTTGATGTAGATGCCCTGCATGGCAATCTCATACCAAACCCACCACAGTTCCTTCTCACGCTTGCGTCTGTTCTTGCAGAGCTGCGCCTTGTGCAATCGGCTGCTCAGGTATTCCACCATCGGCACTACATACTCGTCCTCCTCGTCAAACCCTTCGTCCATCTCCTCAAACATCGGATCAATGGGATGTAGTTTGTTCAACAGCACGTTGTTCATTCGTTCATTGGCAAATGCCACGAACTGCTCGTTTTCAAGCCACTTCTCAATCTTCAGTTCCAACTCTGTCATCTTGTTATTTTCCATAATTCGTTTTCTTTATTGTTTTATGTCGTTGTTTTTACATTATCTTGCTCATTGCTCCAGATGCCGTCATCTTAGCCTGCTGAGCCACGCCCTCACCAAAATTTCGCGTTGAAAATGCGGTGTCTCCTTCAGGAATCATCCAAGCTGCCAAGTCAGGAACGAGGTTAAGGCATTTCAAAGCCACTATACTTGCTGCCATTAGATAACCTGCTGAGAAGAACGCATTTTGTAGATAGGCTGCCATTGTCTGTTCACTGGCTGTGATGGCTGTAAGGTTCTCCACTTGTATGGACAGAACGATGTCAAACAGCAGTAATACATAGAATCCGACGAAGTAGAGGATATTATGGCGTAAAACAAAGTCGTAACAAATCAAAGAAAATACACGTTATCCCATTGATACACAGACACTTCTTTGATTTGATTTCTTTTATTTCCTTGACTGTTAAAAATCTATTTTTGGTACATTTTTGTTGCACGTTTGTTACGCGAAACAAAATAATCTTTATAACTTTGACCTCAGAGAAACCCGAATGGGGGCATAAAATAGAAACAAATAAAAGCATATAACAGCATGGGAAGACAAAAGAAAGTATCAAAACCGAAAGAGCCTGTTCGCATTCGTCAGCGCAAGTTGAAGAATGGAAATATCAGCCTCTATCTCGACATTTATTCAGATGGTGTCAGAAAATACGAGTCGCTGTCGCTCTACCTCGTTCCAGAGAAAGACCCGATTTCAAAAGACCAGAACAGACACGCTATGCAAGTGGCAAACAAGGTGAAGTCTGAAAGAATATTGGGGTTGCAGAACCGTGGCATCAAACAATGGGAGAAAATCAAGCAGGAGAATATGCCACTGCTGACTTGGCTCTGCAAATATGAGCAGTCGGACGGCAACTTTGCCAAATCCACATTGAAAGGCAGAAAGGAGATGCGCCACAAGATAGAACAGTACCTTGCCACGACTGGCGACATCAATATCTGTTTGTCAGAAATAGATGTTGATTTCTGCCGTGGCTTCGTGAAGTTTTTGAAAACGGCACATCATGGAGTGAAGAAAGACGCTACAGCTATTATCAGTCAAGGTTGCGCACATCATCATCAAGCGGTATTCAATGGAGCGTTGAATAAGGCAGTGCGTGAGGGTATCATAGCAAGCAATCCAATGAAACTGTTGGATGCTAAGGAGAAGCATCAGCCAGCCGAAAGCGTAAGAGAATATCTGACCATTGACGAGTTGAAAGCCATTATGAAAGCGGACTGCGCCAACACGGAAGTAAAAAAGGCATTTATCTTCTCTTGCTTTGCAGGATTGCGCTTGGGTGATGTACGTGCGCTCACATGGAACAAGGTGTTTCTCGCATCTGACGGAAAGACAAAGTTTGTCCGCACAATCATGGAGAAGACAAACAAACTCGTCAATGTTCCATTATCAAAAGAGGCTCTGAACTGCCTTAATGAAAAGGAAGACCCGAACGAGCCAATATTCACTTTGCCAGGCACTCCAACGGTATGTCACGACATTCGTAAATGGATGCAAAATGCTGATATTAAAAAGCACATCTCGTTTCACTGCTCACGGCACACCTTCGCCACGATGATGCTGACACTTGGAGTTGACATCTATACAACAAGCAAATTATTGGGGCATAGCAATGTCTCTACAACACAGATATACAGCAAGATAGTGGACGAGAAAAAAGTGGAGGCGGTCAACAAGGTTGATAATCTATTTGATTAGCACTAATAAAAAAGGTAACTGAAAATGAGTATAGAGATAAGAACAAGAGTGTTAAAAAATGGTAGTCAGTCGCTATACCTTGACTGCTATGAGAATGGTAAAAGGGAATATGAGTCACTGCATTTGTACCTTGTCCCAGAGGTAAACGAAGACGCAAAGCGAGAGAACAAGAACGCCATGAAAAAGGCGGTCGCTATAAAGGCAGAAAGACTCCTTGGTATTCGTAAGGAGGCAAAGTCTTCAGATGAAACGGCATTAAGAAAGGCATCGCCTGTTTTCTATGAATGGCTGCTTGATTATCACAAGGGATTGATTGACAGCCAAGCGTATTCTCAGAACTACATCAAGAATGTATGGAAGCTGATAGCCATCATGCACCAATATATGAAATACAGCCATAAAAGTGGCATACGATTGATAGACTTCAATAAAAACGTATATATGGGCTTCTTGAACTATATGAGGGACATCTATGTTTCGCCAAAGTCTCCAAGCAACCCTCAGAAGTTGGCACAGTCCACCATGCACCAAATGCAGACCACACTCAACACCATATTGAACAAGGCGGTCAGAAACGGTCTGATAAGTGCAAATCCTTTTGCTTCATTGGATATAAGGGAAAGGGTCAGCAAGGCAGAGAGTAATATCGTTGCATTGACAAAAGAAGAGGTCATGTCATTGGCTTCCGTAGAAACAGGCAGTCCTGCAACCAAACAATGTTATATGTTCTGTTGCTTTACAGGTTTAAGACATAGCGACATATCCAACTTAAAATGGAAGGATATTCGTCAAACTGATGCGGGATTGGCAATCTATCTGCCTCGTATGCAGAAAACCAAGCATCCCATTCTGATACCATTAGGCAAAAAGGCATTGGAATGGTTGCCCGACAAGGAAGATAAAAGTGAAGATAGCCTTGTGTTCAACACACCATTGTTATGCAACTGTGACAGAGCCTTGAAGCACATGGCAAAACGAGCTGGCATTACAAAGGTTCTCGGATTTCACACAAGTCGGCACACTTTTGGAACATTGGCTATCCTCGCAGGATGTGACATCTTGACTGTGAGCAAACTATTGGGTCATAAAAGTGTTAAGACAACACAGATATATGCTTCCGTAGCCATGCAGATGAGAGCGGATGCCGTCAAGCGAGTGGAAAAAGTATTTGGAAATTAGGGAAGAAAAGAAAGGGAGTAAGGAGGATAAAATCTCTTTATTCCCTTATTTCGTTCTGATTTAGCTACAAAACCACAAAAACACTCGCATAATCACTAAATATAGCATAAAACGAGCGGTTTGATGAAATAAAAGTGCTACATTTGCGTTATTATAGGAAATAAAGGTTTGAAAAATGAAGCTGAACAGAATAAAACTGGTTCTGGTTGAGAAAGAAGTCTCCCAAACCGAATTGGCAAAGAAACTCGGAAAAAGTTTCAGCACCATAAATGCCTATTGCAGTAACCGCAAGCAGCCATCATTGGAATTGCTAAACGAGATAGCCGATATTCTCTCTGTCAGTATGAAAGACCTCATAGTGGATAAATAAAATCGTATGACTATGGCAAAAGATGCAAAATCAGCGTTCTGCGAGGACAGCAGGGTGAAGTTCCCCACACTCATGCACCTAATGGGTATGGGTTTCAAGTATGTTTCCTTGAAAGGACTGAAAACAAAATATGTGGAGGCTCCTAAAACGGAGTTTGACCCACTAACGAATATTTTGACGGATTATTTTATAGATGCTTACTTCACCCTCAATCCTAAGGCGGAGAAAAAGGATGCAGAGGATATGCTTGTCAAAATACAAAAGTCATTGCAGAATGACGATTTGGGCAGACAGTTCTACAATGAAATACTGTTGAATACTGGAGAAAGGATTATAGATTTGTCCTCTCCTGTAAATTTTTATAAGAACAACACTTTCCAGGTTGCCACAGAAATGACTTGTGGCAGCAAGGACAGCGACAACTACCGTCCCGACATAACGATTTTTGTAAACGGTTTGCCACTGGCTTTCATTGAGGTAAAGAAAGAGAATAACCATAAAGGCATACAAGCGGAAACAGACCGCATGAAACAACGTTTTGTCAATCCACAATACCGTCGCTTCTTGAATATCACACAGATAATGGTGTTCAGTAACGATATGGAATATGACAATAATGAGGTTACGCCAACTATCGGTGCTTTCTATGCCACTATCGGAAAGAAGAATACAAAGTACAACTGTTTCCGTGAGGAGGGACAGGACAGTTTCCCTACTGCACGGCATATTCACCAAGTAACGCCCGAAGAGGAAGAAGTCCTTTTGCGTGACAACAATGTGCCGCAATATAAGAACAGCAGTGAATACAAGACTAACTGTCTGGCAAATACTCCGACCAAGCGTATTTGTGACAGTCTGTTTTCTTTCAATCGTTTCCATTTTCTTTTGAAATATGGCATCGCATACGTTGACTATCCCAACGGGCTGCAAAAGCACATCATGCGCTATCCGCAGTTGTTCGCCACAAAAGCCATAGAGAGGTATTTGGAGACTGGCAAAAACAAAGGTATCATTTGGCACACGCAAGGTAGCGGAAAGACTGCCTTATCATTCTATAATGTGAAATACCTGACGGATTATTATTCTGCAAAAGGGATTGTTCCGCAGTTCTTCTTTATCGTTGACCGCTTGGACTTGATGATACAAGCCCAAAGGGAGTTTTCGTATCGTGGTCTGAAAGTCAATTCCGTGCAGGATAAGGGGGCTTTTGCAAATATAATAAGCAGCGGTTTGACTACTCAGAACAGAGAGGGTAAGCCTGAGATAACCGTAGTAAACATACAAAAGTTCTCCAACGATTCGAAGGCTTTGGCAAAGAATGCCTACAATGTACCTGTGCAGCGCATCTATTTCATAGACGAGGCACACCGCAATTACAGTCCAGACGGCAGTTTCCTTAAAAATCTCATATCCAGTGATACGAATGCCGTCAAGATAGCCTTAACAGGCACACCAATCATCAGCAAGGAGTATAACACCAAAGATATTTTCGGTGATTACATACACACCTATTTCTATAATGCGTCCATTGCTGACGGTTATACACGCCGACTGATACGTGAAGATATAGGCTCAAACTATAAAATCAAGTTGAAAGAGGCTTTGAACAGCATCCGTGTAAAGGTACACAGCGTAAAGGAAAGCGATGTGTATGCCCACCATGTGTATGTGCAACCGCTTCTTGATTATATCATAGAAGACTTGCGCACATTCCGCCAAAAGAACGAAGACAACACGTTAGGCGGTATGGTTGTGTGCAATAGCAAGGAACAGGCACAACTCATGTACCGACTATTCCTTGAAAAGTATGCCGATGAAAGCGAACTTGACAACGAAACGGACGAGGACGGTTCAATCGTGTACAAAAGTATCAGTGCTGGCGAAATGGAAGTCAAGAAAAAGCCTTGTAAGAAAGGTTGCTATCGTGCTGCACTTATCACATACGACAGTTTCGACAAGGAAACTCGTGCCAAGTGGATAGAACTGTTCAAGGATGGCAAAATTGACTTGCTTATTGTGTTCCAGATGCTCCAGACTGGCTTTGATGCTCCACGTTTGAAGAAATTGTATCTGCACCGTATGGTCAAGGAGCATAACTTGCTCCAGACATTGACACGTGTAAACCGCCCATACAAGGACATGAAGTATGGCTATGTGGTGGATTTCGCCAACATTGAGGAGGAATATAGCAAGACAAACAAGGAGTATCAAGAAGAACTTGAACATGAGGTTGGCAAAGACAATATACAGAACACCGATCGCTTGTTGGTGTCAATGGACGAAGCCAAGAAAAGGGTTGATGATGCCAAGAAAGTGCTTGACAACTATGAACTGGGCAATCCAGAAATATTCTCTCGCCAACTCAATTTGGAAGATGACAGAAATGTTGTCCGCACAGTCCTCAACTCTCTTGAAGATATGCGGAGTTTGCAGAACATGCTTACTTCGCAAGGCTCTAACGCTGACGAGGTTGTGGAAATCAGCGACATTCACAACTTGATAAAGGCAGCGAAGAACCGTCTTGACCTGTTGGGCTTCATAGACAATTCCGATGAGAACGCCAATGCAAAGCAACTGCTCAATATGGCATTGGAAAACATTGAGTTTTCTTTTGAAAAGCGTGGCGAGGGTGAGTTGGAGATACAGGAACAATACAAGCAAAGCGTGGAACACGCCCGACAGCAACTGAAAGCGTGTGTTGACACCGATGACCCAGAATATCGCTCTATCTTGGAAGAGTTCCTGCGCCTGTTCCGTAAAAAGGAAATGGAGTCACAGGAGGAGTTTAATATGCACAAAAAGGTGCAGAACGTGAATGACATTCTGCGTCGCATCAAGAAACTGAATGAACGTGACGCTTTGGAAGCTATCAAGTACAATGGTGATACCAAGTTCGTGCGTGTGGAGAAACGCCTGAAAGAGAAAGACAAGGAAGAAACCGAACGCAAGGTTACGCCACGCAACTACGCATGGACGGAGGAAAAGGAGAAAATGACCATCATTCTGCTTGCCATCAAGGAAGATGTGGACGATGTGTATTTCCATAACCAATCCATCTTGGAAGTTCCAGAGTATTTCAAGAAGAACATCCTTACTTACGTCACACGCCATTTCAAGGAAGAAGCGGTAAAGACCGACCGGGAGGTGCGCAAGTATGTGAGTGAGATAATAAACAGAGAATATCAAATAGCAAGATAACAAACGAATGAAAAATATAGAAGAAATAAAAAATCAGACCTATGCGCTGATTGATGACTTGAAAAAGACTACCACAGAGAACGGACTCGCTGGTAGCGGTAACGAATATGTGGTTATTGTGGAGATTTTCCTCTACAAGTTCCTTAATGACAAGTTTATCTATGAGGCTAAAAAAGAAAAACCAGAACTGGCTAATGCCGAGGATTTCTTTGCAGCTCTTGATGCAATGTCGGAAGATGATTATGAGGAGATGTGCGATTCCATGCTCGACACAATCATCTTGAAAAAGGAACATCTTATTCCGTTCCTTGCCAAGCGACAGAACGAGGATAAGTTTGCCGAGCTGTTCGATTCTACATTGGAGAGTATAGCAAGCGAAAACTCAGACATCTTCTATATCCTCAATGAGGACGAGACCAGAGTTTCCATTATGAAGCCTATATCTGATGTGGTTTCTGGTGGAACGAACAAGAAGAATGCCTTTTGCCGTTCGCTAATTGGTGATGTGGCAAGTTTCTCGTTTGAGAATGCCTTTGAAGCTGGCTATGATTTCTTCTCCACGATATTTGAATACCTTATAAAAGATTACAATGCCAATGGTGGTGGCAACTATGCCGAATACTACACGCCTCACGCTATTGCAGCTATCATGGCTCAACTGCTTGTTGATCCGTCGGAAGATGTAAGGAGCGTGACTTGCTATGACCCATCGGCAGGTACAGGAACACTTGTTATCGCCTTGGCTCATGCCATCGGTGAGCAGAACTGTACGGTCTATACACAGGACATCAGCGATAAGTCATCAACAATGATGATGTTGAACCTTATCCTTAACAGCATGAGCCATTCTCTGACCCATGTAATACAGGGTAACACGCTAAAGCATCCATTCCACAAGAATGAGGATGGCTCGTTGCGTAAGTTCGACTATATTGTCAGCAATCCACCTTTCAAGTTGGACTTCTCCGACTATCATAGCGATTTGAAGACCGATAGTTACAAAGGGCGTTTCTTTGCTGGCATTCCAAATATTCCTTCCAAAAACAAGAAAGGCATGGAAATTTATCTGTGCTTCTTCCAACACTTACTTTACAGTCTGAAAGAAGACGGTAAGGCGGCTATTGTCGTTCCTACGGGTTTCATCACGGCTAAAAGTGGCATCGCTTTCAAGATACGTAAGCACTTGGTCGATGGCGAGAAGTCCATTCTGCGTGGTGTGGTAAGTATGCCAAGTAATATCTTTGCAAACACTGGAACCAATGTAAGTGTGGTGTTCATCGACAAATCTGGCGTAGATAAACCAGTACTCATTGATGCAAGCAAACTTGGTGAGACAATCAAAGAGAATGGCAACCAAAAGACAAAACTGCGCACAGAGGAGATACAACAGATTGTCAACACATTCCGCAACAAGGAAGTGGTTGAAGACTTCTCAGTCACTCCAACTTTTGATGAGATAAAGGAGAAGGGTTACAGTTTCTCCGCTGGTCAGTACTTCGACATCAAGATTGACTATGTGGATATTACGGAAGATGAGTTCAACCGTCGTATGGATAATTTCAAGACCACGCTAAGACAACAATTCAACGAGAGTCACCGTTTAGAAGAAGAGATTCTGAAGCAGTTGGATTGTATCGGTTTCAATGAAAATGTTGGAAAGGAATAACAGGATGAACGAAATAACAAAAGACAGCAATACATTGTTGCCTACAGGCTATGTTCAATGGCGTAAAAACATTGAGCATCTAATTGACACTGCAAAGTTGAAAACAGCTATTAGTGTCAATATGGGTACTTTGTCGCTATATTGGAATATAGGGAAAAGCATATTGCAGAAACAGGAACAGGAAGGTTGGGGTAAACAGGTCATAGAACAACTGTCAAAGGATTTGATCTCTCGTTATCCAGATGACCGTGGCTATTCCAAACGCAACCTTGGCTATATGAAGAGTTTCGCCATGCAATATCCTGATTTTCCATTTTTGCAAGTGCCACTTGCAAAATTAAAAGAACTGCCAATTTTGCAAGCGACACTTGCAAAATTAGAGGGTGAAGGTAAGGATTTTGTGCAAGTACCGCTTGCACAAATATCTTGGTATCATCATATCTCATTGCTACCCAAGGTGAAAGACGAAGCACAACGTGCCTACTATATAACGGAAACAGCCCAAAATGGGTGGAGTCGTGATGTGATGCTCCTTCAGATAGACAATGGGTATATCAATGCAAAAGGTCATGCCATCAACAACTTTGAGCAGACATTGCCACCCCCTCAGTCAGACTTGGCTCGCTACATATTCAAAGACCCTTACAACTTTTCATTCATTGGAACGGTTGCATTGCAAAACGAACTGGATATAGAAAAGTCTTTGACAAGCAAGATTACCGATTTTCTTCTTGAAATGGGACGTGGTTTTGCTTATATAGGCAGACAATACCATATTTCGGTTGACGGTGATGATTACTATATCGACTTATTGATGTACCACCTCAAATTGCATTGCTATGTTGTGGTGGAATTGAAAGCTGTGGAGTTCAAGCCAGAGTTTGTAAGCAAACTAAACTTCTATATTTCGGCTGTTGATGACTTGGTGAAATCTCCAGAAGACAAACCTACCATTGGTTTGCTCCTTTGCCGAACCAAGAGCAACAAGAAAGCGGAGTTTTCGCTTCGTGGCATTACCCAACCAATGGGTATTGCACAGTACGAAACAGAAAAACTCTTTGCTGATGTTGCATCGGCATTACCACAGATTGATGAAATAGAAAAGTCAATGGAGAATACAGATAACTGATAAGATATTAAGTTAAGGGTATTTATGCAGTTATTTCCATTTTGGAAACAACTGCATATCACCAATAAAGAAAGGTACAAATGGAATTGAAGAAATATAAAATTGGAGATTTAGTACAAGTTACAAGAGGTGCAAGCTTGGGTGGCGAATTTTATGCCACCCAAGGAAACTATGTACGTCTTACTTGTGGAAATTTTGACTATCGAAATAATTGCTTCAAAGAGAATCAATCAAAAGATAACATCTACTATACAGGTGGTTTCAAAGAGGAATTTCTACTTGAAAAGGGAGACATTATTACGCCTTTGACAGAACAGGCAATCGGATTGCTTGGCTCTACTGCAAGAATACCCGAAAGTGGAAAATATATCCAAAGTCAAGATATTGCAAAAATTGACTGCAACGAAAGCTTATTGGATAAAGACTTTGCTTTCTACCTAATCTCGTCAGCTTGCGTTAAACAGCAGCTTAGTGCCGCTGCTCAGCAAACAAAAATACGCCACACCTCTCCTGACAAGATTAAAGAATGTACAGTGTGGATTCCGTCTCTTGATATTCAGAAAAGGATTGGGCGCATTTTAACGGACATTGATAACAAGATAGCCATCAATCGTCAGATAAATGATAATTTAGAGGCGATGGCAAAGCAACTCTACGACTATTGGTTTGTGCAGTTTGACTTCCCGAATGATGAGGGCAAGCCGTATAAATCAAGTGGTGGGGCTATGGTCTGGAATGAGAAGCTGAAGCGTGAAATACCGCAGGGATTGGGTACCCCAAAGATTGGAGATATAGAAAAGAACATCATAACTGGCAAGACTCCTTCTTGTGCAGATGAGGATAATTTCGGAGGAGATATACCTTTTGTGACGATAGACGATATTAGAGGCAATCTATTTGTTTTCGAGGCACAACGCACTCTTTCTACAAAAGGTGCAGATAGTCAAGAAAAGAAATACTTACCCATAGGAAGTCTTTCTGTTTCATGTATTGGAACTATTGGCGTTATGGGATTTGTTGCAAGATTAGCGCAGACGAACCAACAGATAAACTCAATTGTTTTTGAACATGAATATAACAAAGAATTTCTATATTTTTCTTTGAAATTGTATTTTGAAAATGCAAAAGCTAAGACTGGGAATGTTTTTGCAAATATGAGCAAGGAAGAATTTGCGTCAATAATCGTGGCTTATCCCCCAAAGCAAATTTTACAAGCTTTCCATAATAAAGTTGCTCCAATATTCGATAGTATAAAGAATAATACAGAAGAAATCAATAGTCTCACTAAGCAGCGAGACGAACTTTTGCCCCTCTTAATGAATGGTCAAGCAACAGTAAATTATCATTTATCTGACGATTGACTTTGATTTTCTCATCAATAGAGGCTAAAGAGGCAACTATTTGGTTTTGTTTTTCGAGGGGTAGATATTCAATATCAATGGCAGACAGAGCATTGTCAAGCTGTAAGTTCTTGATGCCTGAAGTCTTCCCCTCGAAATTGAAAAATGCACCATGATTATATACATTCTGCCAAAAGTAATACACATACAAAGGATTCCAACCAGCCTTTACACGAAATGCTGTACAAAAGTTAGAACAGACAACATTACCTTTGACTTTTATCAAATCTTCCGACACATATACAATGCGTCCAGTAGATTGTGTAGGACTACCTCCAGATTTTTCAATCACCAAATCACCTGCTGCCAGAAGTTTTGTTTCTTTTGTGCGGTCACAAACATATTGTTGAGGTATGTCTGTAAAATTGTGGTTGGTTATAGGCACTATGTCTGCGCCCCTAACACAATATGCTGCATTAGGGGTATCTTGTGTAGGAGATTCTTCGCCCCAATCTCCCGTTATAAATGTGTCAATAATATCTGCTAATTTCATATACTTCTTACATTTTGTGATGCAAAGGTACTCAAAATCAAGCAGAATAACTAATTTGTAAACCTTAATTAAGGAATTTGCGGTGTGCCATCTTGACATTTGTCTGATTTACCATAGCATAATGCAGCGTGGTGTCAATTTTTACATGTCCCAACATCTTCTGCACTTGCTCTATTGGCATACCCTTGTCAATAGCCATTGTTGCTAATGTTCTACGGAATTTGTGAGGGTGAACCTTGTTGAGGTTTACACGCTTTCCAAGCTGACGCAAACGTACTTCCACGCCACTAATGGTCAGCCGTGTGTGAGGTTCATGCAGACTCACAAACAATGCTGGGTTAGTGTCTGTGCGTTGCTCCAAATACTTTTTGAGGTGAATTTTAGTCCTTGCGTTGAAATAAACCTCACGCTCTTTGTTGCCCTTGCCAAACACTACACACTGGCGTTCTTGAAAGTCAATGTCGTCACGGTTGATTTTTACTAACTCTCCTACACGCATACCAGTACTAAGCAGCAAATCTATCATAGCAATGTCACGCAATTCTTGGCAACTGTCACGTAACACTTCGATATTCTCATCAGTCAGCACCTCTTTCACCAAAGCATCCGTGCGCACCTTATGGATCCTGCGGACAGGACTTTTGGTGATATAATCCTCATCTTCAAGCCAAGAGAAGAAACTGGAATAAATACGACGCAAGTTGTCAATAGTAACCTTGCTAAGTCCTCGTTGTTCCTGTTGTTCAGCGAGATAGCAACGAATGTCATTAGTGGCAATGTCACACACATTCTTCTTCACAGTCGCTATCAGCTTCTCAATGGAAGACTTATAATAGTGGATTGTCTTGTCTGAACAGCCCTCCACTTTCTTTGAGGATATAAAAGCCCCAAGAAGTTCAACGTTTTCCTTGTTGCGCTGTTCTTCCTCTGTTGCCTTTGGCGTAATCTCACACTCTGACAGTGCCTTTCGGGTCACATCTGTCAGCAAATTCAACTGATTTTCAGTCAAAACCGCTCGCATGCCGTCTAAAACGGTTTGTATAATTGTTTCTTTCATGTCATAAAACTTGTATTGGTCTCTATATAATATAAGGGAAGAAAGAAACGATGCCGATAAATGATAATTTAGAGGCTATGGCAAAGCAACTCTATGACTATTGGTTTGTGCAGTTTGACTTCCCGAATGAGGAGGGCAAGCCGTATAAATCAAGTGGTGGGGCTATGGTGTGGAATGAGAAGCTGAAACGTGAAATACCGAAAGGTTGGTATTGTGGAACTTTGTTAGATATTGCAGAATATACAAATGGTTTGGCATGTCAGAAATATCGTCCGACAGATGATAATAAATTGCCTGTTATCAAGATTAAAGAAATGCACGATGGCTTATCTGTTGATACGGAATGGGTAAAGGCAGACATTCCTGATGATGTAAAAGTGTTTGATGGTGATGTGTTGTTCTCATGGTCAGCTTCTTTGGAAGTAATGCTCTGGGCTTATGGAACTGGTGGATTGAACCAACATATATTTAAGGTAACATCAAAGAATGGCTATCCGCGTTCATTCTATTTCTACCAACTTGTACACTATATAGGTGTATTCAAGCAAATGGCAGAAGCAAGAAAAACAACGATGGGACATATAACACAAGACCATTTAAGACAAAGCACTATCGTACTGCCACCAGATGTAGATATTGCCAACAAGTTAGAAGAAAAACTTTGCCCAATCTTTGATGCAATAGTCAAAAACAGCCAAGAGATTATGACTCTCACTAAACAGCGAGACGAACTCTTGCCTCTCTTAATGAATGGTCAAGCATCGGTAAATTATCATTTATCGGCAAGTACTTCTATATCTTTTGATATATCTGTCTTGTTCTTAAACTTTACAAACGGCAATTCACTTTATGAAACAATTAGTCTTGATTATCAGTACTTTGCATTACCTTTGCACTCAAAAGAAAATACGCATGGGACTATTCAAGACGATAAAAGACATATTCAGCAACGGCAAAGGCAAGGAGACAAACACACAAGAGAACGTTTCCTTGCCTTCTTCTATAAATGTACCTCAACTGTCCACCAAGCAGCCTTTGGTAATGCCTGGTGTTACTGAGGTTATAAAGGCAAGGTCATATCTGAAAGCAAATGACACAGAACAGACTAAATGCCAATACGAGAGTGCGGTTCAAAAAGGATATTCATTGAACCTTGAACCCTATAATTGGCTACTTCGCCATTATACAAGCAAAGAACAATGGAGCGATGCCAAGCGTGTTCTGTTGCTTGTCCCTGCAAAATTCAGCCAAGATGCGCTTGTTGTCGAATTTAGGGAAGTAATAAGGCAACGAGAAGACAAACTACCCAAACAAGCCAATCTCCACAGAAACATTACCACCAAAGATACATTGGCAAACCTATACAGAAGTTTGATTGCTCAACTGCCCGAATTTGATTTCTATACAAATGGAAACGACACATTGTTTTCAGAAGACGTTCCAGTGTGCCGTCAGATAGAAGATATAATCAGCCATATAGAGAATGAACTACGCAAGGCGAAGGTTGCCGAGAAAAGCAAGGACTATATCACCGCAACCAATATCTATGAAAAGCTGATTGCCAATGGATATTGGAAGCCAGAGCCTTACAACCGTCTGCTTTATATCTATGATAAGGCAGGACTTACAAATGGTGTAAAGGAGTTACTTGTTCTTGCAATAAGTTTCTTTGAAAATCAGCAAAAGGAACAGAAACAGGAATTATTACGCCTTGCCGACAAGTACAAAAGCAGAGCCTATGCAGAGGCAAAAATAAATCAAGGAAAGACAGTGGCATATTTCGATGGTTTCTTTGAAATATACATGCCTTTCCCTGATATTGATGTCTGGAAGCGAATACTCGCTGACACTACCGCTTAATGCCCGAACTCTTCTTGGGATAGTGTTTGCTGTGGGCGAATCTCATGCAGCGTCTGGCAAAGCTGAAAATATCCTCGTCCTTATCCCTCCAAGGCAATTCCGAGTTAGAGCCACCGCCACCTCCCGACTGCGTGATGCTTGTTGCCCCATTGATGCCCTCAATGAACATCTTAACGGCTGTGCCAAGTACATCTTTGAAACGCATATCGCACATATCTTCAATGATGGTGTTTTCTGCCATTTTCTTGGCTTCGGGTATATTGGTGCAAATTCTACTGCTCATTGTCAGCAGTTCTTGAAAACTGCCAGCAAGAATAGAGGCTTGGGCGTATGTCTGCAAAGTACGTGATGTCTGCTCCTGCACGACACGCAATGTTTCAGCCTCAGACTTCTGCGCCCTTGTCATGGCTCTGAACTCGGCAAGGGCTTCATCGGCTGCACTCAGTTTTTCTCGTTTGTCCGTCAGCTTGAACTCCAAGGTGGACAGCTGACTTTTGAGCCGTTCCAGTTCCTTTGACAACTCGGAATGTTCGCCATTCTGTTGTTCCAACAATTTCTCAACCTCATGGATTTTGTTCTCCACCTCAAACTTCTGGTGAGTGAGGTTTTCTATCATCGTTTTCAGACCTTTAACGGCATTCTCCTTTCTGCGAATGTCAAGTTCCAGTTTGCCATTTGCGATTTCCAACTCACGGCTTTCGGCTTGGAGTTGTCTATACCATTCGTCACGAGGGACATGCTGGGCATTGGTAGCCGAAACGGATTCGCCACGTACCAAGCCCCACTTTTTGTTGACCTCTGCCAAGTAGTCGTGGATAGCATCCAGTTTGTTTGCGTCACCACCAAAAGTATCTCTGTATTTGATACGCATCTTCTGTTTCTTCTCATCGTACATAATGGGCGTGACAAGGCAATGAATATGCGGTGAAGACTCGTCAAGATGAACGGAAAAGTCAATGATGTTGTCTTCGCCCCATGCATCGGCAACAGCCTTGTAGATGTCCTTTGCCCACAATTCTATCTCCGCTTTGCGCTTGACATGACTGTTGTCTGCGCCTTTCGCTCGCTCCACATTCTGGTTTCCGAAAGCCATTTCTCGCATTCTGTCGGCATCGCCCGAAAATATCATGTTGCAGGCAATGCGGTATTTGGGCGTTTCAAGCCCTTTGTTAGGGTCTTCCGCACCAGTGGCTTCCAAACGGTCTTGAAACCGCTCTAAAATGGGTTTAGAAGAGCCGAGAGGCGCAATCTTACCGCCCTTGACTATCTCAAAGTTGAGATGCGCACGGCTTTTGTCGTAATTAAACTTCTTGTTGGAGGCTTTGGCTTCCCACTGGGATTCCGTCCAACGCCTCTGATGTTCGTTATCTTCACCTGCCGAAAACGACTTGACGGCTTGTTGGTGAAACACTTGGTATTCTGGCATAATGTTATTTCTTAGATGGGGTAATGAAATTTATAAAATGAGCTTGCTCTGGTGTCCTCCTGAGGGCTTGCCCGACGGAGCATAATTCGGTTGGTGATAACCATACCGAGGATTATGTTCCCCATCTACATTATGCGTACATATAGGCAAGCCTCTTCTGTTGTGTACCATCACTGCTCTAAAACGGTTTTGATGAAGTCTTGGCATTGCGTTCTTACTGGCAAACTGACAGCATGAAGGCAAATGCCAAGACTAAAAATGAATGAACGGTAGGTTACATTTCACGTTGCTCGTGGAATTGCTCCATATCTTCCGCTAACAACTGCTCTCTCACATCATCAGGGATTTCTTCCAAGGAATGGATTTGCTCCATTTCCGAAGGAGTGATGTCTGATGAATCGGAAGAAGGCAAAGGTAAAGTTGAAGAAGTCGGATCTGAAACAGACTTGTTCGGGTTCTGTTCCGACTTCGCTTTGCCGTTGTCTCGCTTATAAAGGGCATTGGCTGTATAAACCGTTTCACCCTCATGCTTCCACGCTGCTATGCACCTCATATCCATAATGGTGGTAAGGCAATCAGTTTTTATTGTTACGATACCCAACTGTTCCAACTGTTTCAAGAAGCGGATAACTGTCTTTCGGTTGCAGTTCCATTCCTTTGAAAGTTCAAGGGCAGATACACAAGTTTGTCCTTGCATTAGTGGTTTGGATATGCCACGCTTGTTATAGGTGGTATCGGCAGTTGCCGTGTGGTGAAGTAGTCTGCGGAAACATTGTATTCTGTTGATGCCTCCCTCGTTGCTACTGAGAAAATTCAGTTGTTCGTCCGTCAATGACAAATAGTAAGTGACAGGGCGAGTTTTGTCTATCTCTTTTCTTTCCATGTCCGAATGGTTTATAAATGGTGAATGACTGAAAGGACAACAAATCATCGGTGAAGACCATGCTGTTGCCGTGGCATATCCTCACTGACAATCTCCATGAGTTTTCTATCCAAGCGTTGAAGTTCATCTTTGTTAAGACTGTTTATTGCCTCTATGCTTACTCGTAATGCAACGGCACGTCTTCCATACAAAATGGCTTGTTCGTCATTGTCTATGGCATGGTTTGCACCAGTTGCCTCAATGTAATCATTGACGGCATCCCTCATGGATAGTTCACGAAGTCCTGTCTTAGCCCAGAGGACAGACAGTTTGACTGCCTGTTCCTTCTTGGCTTCAAATTCTGTTGTCCTCATGGCTACTTGACACTTAAATTTTTCAAGATACGGTTGGCTTCTTCTGAAACCTGCGCCTTTGACGCAATCGCATTTCTGCGAATCCATGTCAAGAGTTCCGCTTTCTCGAAATACACCATCTTGCCATTCGGCTTGTAATAAGGAATGGTCTGCTCATGGGTCATCTTGTAGAGCGAACTTTTTGTCACTCCCATAAATCGGGCAGCTTCTTCCAAAGTCAGCACTTCCTTACCTGCTGACAGGGTATTTTCAAGCACTTCTACTCGCTTGGCGAGTTTTAGGTTCTCCAGCATGAGTGCTTGAACATCTGGAGTTACGCTTTGATCGGTTCGTGATTCCATAATCTGTTGATGTTTTAATTTGACTATTTCATCATGACCATTGTTTGTGATTGCAAGTTGAAAGTGGTGCAAAGGTATGTAAGATATTTCTCATTCTGTTAGAAATGCTTGGTCAATGACGAAATCTTAAGTTATATTATAATAATGAAGTTGTTTCATACTCTAAATCATACTTGGATGAAATAAAGTGAAGACAAAATCAAACTTAGAAACGATAGTAAGAATACAAGGGAAACGCTGTTTTTGGAACTTGGTTGTCAAACCCTCAAAACAGCCATAAAATGCAGAAATGGTGCTTGGGCTGTAATTTTATAGTTGCAAATACGCAATTATCTCTTTTTTATTTGGAAATTTTTGTTGCACGTTTGTTACGTGGAGGTGTTTTGCAAAATAACAACACTGATAATCAGTGAGTTATCTGTTGAAATAATCCGACGAAGTACAACATGGCTCCGTAGAAATGCACGGTCAGATAGCGTGTCAGCCATTTTGCCCAAGCTCCTTCCCATTTCGAAAGCAGGGAAAATGCCCATTGTATCGGTCCGAAAATCGTGAGCATTCCGAGCAAGATTTGTTGGCAGTATATCGTTGCCCACCAACCGATTCTGAACACTATCAATGCTATCAACATCACCAGTTTGTCGATACCTACCACAGCTCCTGCTGTCAGTGAGGTGAACCATAGCTTGGATGCGTCGGTTTCCATATTCGTCACTTCGTCCACTCCTGCATTTTCCATTGTTGCTTCTATCAGGTTGGGGTCCGAAGTTCCTTTGTGCGCCACGTCTGCCTGGGCTTGGATATGGGTGTACATCGTGTCTCGTACATAGACGAGCTGCTGCACTTCTTCAAACTTGTCACTGATTTGTGTCGCCTCCGAACTGTATAGGTCATGAGTGTAACTGCCGATGCAGTTGGGTATATAGGATAGAAAATCCAATACGCACCAACTGCTGCCGCTATTTGTCATGTTTGTATCTGCCGGTGGATACCACCAACAGAGTATCACTGAAATGACCAATGGTTTGAAGAGTTTCATCACATCCAATGGCTCATGCTTCACCATCATCTTGTACGCCATACCTGCCGCTACGATGATTGAGAACAGCGCAGCCAATGCCATACTCATTTGCAGAATCCACCAAAACGGCCCCTGTGAACCTGTGAATGTGGCATCACACAGGAACTCATTGGTCTGGAATATCACGTCATCTATATCTTCTTCAAGGAGATTGATGCCGAAGTCGGATAATATATTACTGTTGTCTGCCATATGCGTTTTACACTAAATCGTTGCTATTTCTTGTCTCGTTTGGGTCGTTTTTGTCCCTCGCTGGCTTTTTCGACCATTCCATTTTGGGCAAGATGCCCTCTTTCTTCAGTATGTCATAGAGAAACAGCCGTCCTTTCTGTGTCCACTTGGTGTTAAGTGTGGTACATGGAACCCCTTCGTTGGTCATAAAATGGATGGTCTCGCTGCTCACATAGCATTTGTCCTTATATTCGGCATACAATATCCATTGTTCACCAACCTTGTATTGGATGCGTAGTCCGTGCAGTAATTTGTTCATTCGTTGTCCTGACATACCATAGTCTTGCGCTATTTGGGTGATAGTCATGGTACTGGTGGATGATAATATCAAGTCCAGATAACTGACTTTCTTCTCCATTTCTCCGATGATTTGTTTCTGTGCCTCGCATTGCTGTTCCGCTTCCAACCGCTTCGCCTTTTCCTCTTTCAACGTCGTTGCCAACTGTATTAAAAAGTCGGGCTCAGCTATGGCTCGCTCCAATGTGTCTTTGGTCATATACACCCCGTGCTTGCGGATGGTTGGCAATACCTCTGATGTCACCCATTTGCGGAATCTTTTTGCCTCTGGCTTTCTGCTGTCAAGAATTACATCATACAGTCCGTCTTCTGTAATGAAGTTCACAACTCGTTGTCTTCCAAGGCTATCAGAGATAACCTCGGTTGAAACGATGTTATCTCCAAGCCGTTCTTTCACATGCCAAGACTTCAATCCCAACATCTTGCACACATCACCCAAACAGAACAATGGTGCATCCGGTGTTCCCATAATGCGTATCGTCCCTAACTCCTCATTGTTGAAAATCTGAATATTATTATCCATGTCGTATTTTGTTTTATCGTTTCTCTAATGGCTTAGTCCATCCTAAGAAGGCTCAGAAAGGCTTACCCTATAAAAGGCATTTATCTTTTTACTGCCTCATTCCATCTGCTCTTTGCCTCGCTCACAATATTTTCTTTATGCAACGTTCTTTCATGTGTTGCCATAAGCAAGGTGTTGGTGCGTGATGCACTATGCAGTCGCACAAGGTAGCGCAACAGTGTTTCGTTCTGCCTTACCACATCATCATAGATGCGTAGGTATTCTTTCTTTCGCTGTGCATTGGGCATATAGGCATCTTTTGTGGCATTGATGGCGCAGTTGTACATATTGTAATACTCTGTCCAGCGTAGTTTTTCATAGACTGTGCCACCAACGAACATTATGCGGTCTATGTTCTGTTTGAACCTTGCCATTGCCGCTTCTATCTTATTGCCTTCGGCTGTCCATGCCAAGTCTATCTGTCTGTCTGCCACATTCAATGCTTCTATCGCAGTTCTACTTGTCAGTGCGGAGTCTATATTCTCCGCATATGCCACTTGATTATAGGCGTTCAAACCTGCAACTGTACGATAGGTCAGCTTATTCTTGCTTGCTGCCGACTTTTTGTAGTTCTTGTGAAATGTCCAGTAGTATAGTTCTGGAGTCAGCGAACCTCCTCCAGTTTCCATCACCATTATCTGGTTCTTCTTCGCTGGGTCGTGATTATATGTCACGCCCTGGGCGTATGCTATATTGGTAGCCAAAACTCCAATTCCAACAATAGCAGTAATTCTTCTTATTTGCCTTATCTGTCCCATTTGCATTTGCTATTTATTTTATTCTTTACCCAGTTTCCCTGCCTTTCGCCACCGTCCAAACGCATCATCCAATATCTCAGCCTTTGTCTTTGTCCGATACACTTTCTCTTTCCAATATCCCATGCGCACCTGCACATACCGCCAAGTCTCAATATAGGCTCTGTTCAAATGCCTCTCGATATTGTCCAACGAATTATTGACTGCTTCCAATACCATTATCAAGTCTGAGGTGGAACAAGCTGCCGCTCCTGTAGCATACAGCACCAGGTCGTTCACACTCTTGTATAGCTGTTCTCCATCTGCTGCTATTTGCTTGATGGCTTTGGCATTGATGGATAATAGCATGGTGTCAGCAAGGGCTATATGTTTGCGCTTCACCACTTTCCTGTTGAAGTCTTCCAACAACCGCTTGTAGTCGCCAATCCGTTCACTCACATTCTCGTAGCTGCTTTTTACGTTCAGCACGGTGCGCAACGACTGGTACATCACGTCTATCACATCAAACGCCCTGGCGTATTTGTCCAATTCCACATTCAGTGTCTTGTATTCACCTGTCTCTTTCTGGCTATAGTCGTGCAGTAATTGGTTGCTGTATTCCAATGTACTTCGTGCCAAGAGCAGACTACGCTGTTTCTTGTGGTCATTGATATAGGCTTCCACACTCGACACGTCAAAGCCCCATTGGGCTCTTGCTGCATTGGGTAGCAGTGTCAATAGCATTACTATCATCAAAGTCGTCCTCATCCACTTGCCTCCTTTCTGCCTCTGGCTCCATTGATCCAACGCTCATAGCATTCTTCCAATATGGTCTGTCTGCGTCCCATGTTATCGTCAATCTCTGGTAATGCACTTTTTAGTACATCTATGATGCTCCGCTTATAGTGCATCATCTTTTCCAGTGATACCAAGTCAGCGTAAATCTTTGTGATACGGCTGTCCACTTCTCGTGCTATCTCCAGTCGGTCACTCGACCACAACAGATGTTTCACATCGCTGTTGGTTTGCCCTTCCATCGGGTCACTCTTTGCATATTCGGTGGTTATCTTGCATGATGGATATTCCCTTGCTATCTCGGATATACGGCGATTTACTTCGTCGACTTTTTCTTGCTCTGACTTGCTTCTGTCAAGCGTCATCACGTCTACCACACTGGTATTGGTGTATTCCGATGTCAAGTCCCATGCTATCTGCATAATGGCACGGTGTACCTTTACACCAAGTACAATCTTGGGCTTTCTCGCTATCGACAATGTTGCTTTGAAGGTAACGATGCCGTTGATGTTTGGCACAGTTGCCTTACGTGTATACACGTAGCCATTCCACACTCCTTTGCCTTGCCAAGTGAGGTTATAGGCTGTCTTGCAATCGTTCATGATGGCTGGAATGTGATAGTAGTCATCGGTTGCCACGTCATTGTCCTTGCTTGCTTCTTCCTTGGCTTTTGCTATTTCTTGCTGCTTTTGTCGCCATGTAGCCAACTCCACATTCAGTTTGTCTATCTGGTCTTTGTTGGCATTGTATTGTTGGCGATAGACGGCAGCATCTTCTACACTGGAATTGGCTATCTTGCGAAGTAACTCCTTGTTTTCTGCTTCCAACTGTCCTATCTGCACTTGCAACACTGTCACCTTACTGTCTGCTTCTTGCTGCATTTTGTCAAACTCCGACAAATCCAAATTGCCTTCCATTACGGTTGTTCTCATTGCGCATTCCTTGCTGTGTGCATTGAGCGACTTGCCACATTCGCTACATTTGTATTGCGTTGTTCCTTGTCCCAAGGTCACACCGTCTGAGCATGTCACGCTGATTGTTACACTCTCGCATCCTTTCAGCTTGGCTGCATCGGTTGCCTGATAGTAGTTGCGTGTGTCGCTACCTAAATAATAGGTGTAGCCTTCTTCATTGTCGTTCAGTTCCGACAGACGTGCTTGCAGTTGCGCCTTGAAGGTGTTTAAGTCCATTGAATAGGAGTCGAACACGTCCTCATAGACAGTTTCTTCTCTGTTCCAACTTTTTGTAACCGTGATGTGATAAGCGAATGCCTTTTGCTTCTGCTTTTTCTTTTTACTGATGGTATAGCTGCTTAACCTATAGCTTATATTATAGTTATATCCGTCATTCAGATTGTTCAGCTGCTGCACCTTGGCTCGTGACCATCCGGCATGGTTCTCAGAGTTTTGCAGAATGGCTTCTATCTGATTTCCGTCAGGATAGAAGTCGGGATCTTTGGTACTTATCCTATACCAGTGGTCGCCTTTCAATATACTGTTGTTGTCCGTCGGTGGATTATACTCCACAAGGGTTTCGGCTCCTCTGTCCCTACGGTAGATATACCAGCGCTGGGTGTAGTACTGTCCATTTGCCTCACTCATATAGTCGGTTATCCACGACGTGAGATTGTAGTCGGCTATATTGAACAATCCTGCTACATTGTCTTTACCGCCTACCATACCCAATAAGGTGTTGCCCACATCTTTGTCAAATTGCTCAAACAGGTCGTTATAGCTATTGTATATGTCTATGACCTTGCTCACCTTGCCGTTAAACACTTCTTTGAACGCACTTTTCTGCAACAGTGCGTCACCGATATTGGTCATGCCTGATGTGGCAAGTCCCACTCCCATATTGTATAGGTTGTCAATGTCTGCCGTCAGATTGTCCACCGTGAAGTTTCCCGGTACTTTCGCCAAATCATTCAGCATTCCTTTCCAGTCTACATTGCCGATGTCCGACAGTTTCAGTATGGCTGCTATCTCTTTGTTGATTTCCAGAAACTGTATGTCTGCAAATGTCAAAGTAGAGTTGGTGACGACACTTTCAAACTGCATACACAGATTCTTGGTGTCATCGCATACCTTTACCAGATAACTTCCCCAATACAAAGCGGTCTGAGGAGAGTGGAGCATCATCTTCGAGACTGTCCATATCTTTGGCATTATCTTATGACTCACCATATTGTAGATGCGCTTGTAATAGTAGTTCTCCGTACTGCTGTTCCACAATCCCAAATCGGTCATTGCCTTGCGTTCCAAAAACTTGCTGGCGAAAATCCCTGCTGCCGCCAACTCTGCTGCATTGTAGTGCTTCAAGATTGCACCTACCTGCTCGCTGTAATAGCCTTCTGCCACGGCTTCCGCTCCGAAAGCTGTAGCCATTGCTGCCACTGTTTCCTTGTCGTAGTTCATGCTGTGAAACTGAGCACAGGCTTCATTGGTCCATACACAGATTGTCAGCATGATGATTAGAAGTCGTTTCATTCGTTGCTATTGTTTTGTTTATAATAACACTGACATGTCAGCGTCTTTGTTTTGCTAATTCACAAACCACCATTACCCCAGAAGGGCATAAGGAGGCTTAGAAAGGCTTACCCTTAGAAGAGTTACCTATATTCAGCACTTGTCCTGCTTCGTTCACTTTTTGAGCGAAAGCCAATAACTTGCTAATGTCACTTGCATCCCAATCCCTGCAATATGCTTCGATGGCTTGCTGATGATTGCATCCTAACTCTCGTTTGTACAGTTTCAATGCTTCCTTCTCAGCTCGCTCCGTGGTATAGGTCATGTAGCACTCATGCGGTTCCTCCACGCCATACACGGCACTGGTCTGTCCACGACGGATGAACACCTCTCGGAAGAACGCACGTCCTTCCTTGTTGTCAAGTCGGTTAATCGTAAAAATCTTCTTGCAGTCCACATCCGTCAGACCGAGTATCGTCTTGATGGTATCAAAACGCTCCCTGAACTTGCTTTGGTCAAGCAACATCACCACGTCGGAGTTGTTGATGATGGCTTCTTTCACGATTTCACTGCCGATAATGTCTTGTATCTCCTGAGTCACCACACCTACACTGGCCCAGAATTTACGGGCGGTCTTGTACAGATACTTGATGTACTCTGCCATCATGGGCGATGCGATGGCTTTCCATGCCTCCTCGATGATGAGCATTTTGCGGTTTTTCTTGATGCGCATCTTTTGCAGAAACACGTCCATGATGATAAGTGTGACAAGAGGGAAGAGTAGCGGGTCGTCCTTGATACTGTCAATCTCAAACACTATGAAGGTCTCGTCGAACAGACTACTGTCCATGTTCTCGTTAAGTGTCAACTCGTGACTGCCTCCTTTGTAGAACTCTTTCAAAAGATAGTTGTAGGATGCCAAGTCGATTCCTCGCATTCCGTTCTCATCACAGATTTCTGGGATGCGCCTTGTACTGAACTCATAGAAGCTGTTGAAACACAAACGACCTATACTGTCTTTTCCAAAGTGTGCCTCGTAATACTCGTTGATGACTTGCTCAATGAGTTTGTCTTCTGTCTTTGTTACCGTACCTTGACTGCCTTTCCAAATCAGCATGACAAGGTTTTTCAAGAATCCCAATTTCTCGATATTCCATTCTTCTCTCTTGATTTGGAAAGGATTCATCGTGATGGGATGCTCTTCGGTATACGAGATATACTTGCCGTTGAAGTATTCACACAGTCCTTCATACGAATTACCTGTGTCCACCAACACGATGTCAGTATTCTGCTCATGGGCTTGGCGTACCATGGAATTGACGTAAAAACTCTTGCCACTGCCTGAAGGTCCGAGCACAAAGAAATTGCTGTTGTCTGTCAACTTGTTTTTGCCTTCCTTTCCCGATATATCTATGGCTACTGGCACTCCCTGTCGGTCGGTATAGTACACTTTGAAAGGTGTGTCCTCGCTATGTACTATCTTCTCCTTGTACATCATACTGACGGCTGCATCCGATAGGGTGAGGAAACGGTCGTAGTCTTCGCTCATTCCGAAGCAGTTGCCAGGGAATGAGTTGACGAACAGTTCCAGTTGGTTGTATGCTCGCTTGGATATGTGGATGCCCATGCGCCCGAATGCGTTTTCTATATGGTTCGTACACTTTTGAATATCTACATTGGGTGCCACAGTTACTATAATATTATAATGTGTATAGACGAGTTGTTTGTTTTCTCTCGCTATCACGTCCTGCACTCGCTTGATGTCTTCCACTGCAATCAGATTGCTTGGATTGGGCATCGAGGCATGGCGGTTTTTCTTCTTGTCCAATACTGCCAACTCTTTCTTTTGGTTGGGCATGAAGATGATTTGGTTGTACACCACCGACTGCACTCCTGGTATGTTGTCTACTACCGATAGTAGGTCTACAGGCATACTGGTGTTGTTTACTTCCATATTGGTATATGGACGGATGACACTGGGCAGATTGGCGCAGTCTACATCTACCAGACTGTACACTTTACAACGTCTGTCGCCCATGCCGATGGTCTCTTCATCCACCTTGAAGCCTGTCATACTTACGGTCTTGTCCCGAAAGTTCATGGCAAAGAAGCGGTCTACATATTCCTGTGTCTCTTGCTTGCCGAGGAAGGATGCTTTCAGTCCAGCATCTTTCAACTGGTCATGTACCTTGCGAACCTTTACCATGAAGTCGCGCCACTTCTTATGGTCAAAAGAGAACAGACTGCTCTTCTTGTTCTCTTGGGTGATGGTCAGATAGGTGCTGCTGTCTGTGTATTCACGTCCTTCGTAATAGCGGAAGTAGGCTTCCGACAAGAACTCGTGTTTTTCAGTACTCTCGTCCTTAAACTGTTTGCGTGTAAACACATCTTGCTTGTGGATGGCATAGCCTTCGCCTAAGGTCTGACAGATAGCGGTGAAGAGTTGGGTGAACTCATAGTAGCTGTCAATGTTGGCGGAGTATTTCTGCACCGGATTTTCCATGCGCAGTATGGCTGAGTAGTCACCGTTCTTGGTATACACCACGCCGATACCGTCCACTTCCTCCACCGAGAAGTAGATGTCCTCGAATATCTTTTTCCGTTTGCCTCCAGTACCGAAGGCATATACGGATGTTGCCATGCCGATACATAATGCAATGAAAAACAAGATGACGTATAGTATCATTTCTGATTATTGGTATTATTGATTGTTGTTTACTGATCATTATTATCTCTTGCACATTCTTCTCTGTGTCTGTCTATAACCCATTTCAGATAATCTGTCCAATGCTTCTCGTAATAGTCAAAGTCAAAATATGCTCGATACATCGTGTCCTCATCATCGTAATATCTGCCTGTATGCAGATAATTGCAAATGTCACTTACGATATGGTCTGTAAAATCCTCATCGAAATGCGTCTCCCAATCTTCATAGCTCAATTCTTGTAAAATTGGATAGTCCTCTTGGGAAACTGGAAGAAATGTACTTACCAGTTCATTGTCTTCATCATCCGCAATCGATATTTCCAAAGATTGACTATCGGCAACGCATATGTATACTCTGAATCTTTGGGGGATAATGACAGAATACATGTCGTTTGCCCCATTTCTGTAACCTATAATCAACTGTTTCATTTTTAATCAAATAAAGGTAGGCTCACTCTTTCTTCCGTCGGAGCGAACCTACCTCGTTCAACATGCAATCAACCCAACAACTCTCATGATGGTTCTTCTTTTGATTTCCTTATCAGAAGCTTTTGCTATGGGCGTAGATATACACTCCTTGGTCGCTCTTCTTGGTATGCAGTCCCTTCCGCTGTTTGAGGAAAATGAGGGCAGCACCTGTGGAAATGGCAAATACAAGCACCACAAGCCCTACAACGAATCCCAGCAAACAGTAAGCGATGATGAAACCTACAATAGCTCCACCTGCCGTACCTGCCGCCCAATAGATATAGCGTCCTTGGAATCCCATGAATTCAAGCGGTTTTTGCAATCCCTTGAACACGGGGAAGTCCGCATAGCGTTCTTCTTTATCTGCGTCCATAACAATAGTTTCTTTGCGTTATCACTCTCTTTTTGACAATCTCACTTCTTGCTGTTGTTCGGATTATGTGTCATTATCCGATACCGAAGAACAGAGGCAATGCCTGGGCTGCTGCAATCAGGAAGATACATGCGCCAACGACCATCATAATCTTCTTCTTGAAATCTTACTGATTGCTCATAATACGCTGATAATCAACACTAATTAGGATGTCGAAATGACGAAAGAAACAAATTAGGAACAACAAAACATGGAAACCCCAAAATGAAAGCATGAGAAAACATAAATTAACACAGAAAACAACGGTAATTTTCCGATTTTGTCATTACAAGCCAACACTCCATAAAATGAGAAGTCATAAATCATTAGTCTTTTGTCTCGAAAGTAATCGGTTAAATAAAATTAAGATTTTGTGATTTCTCGTATAATTTATATATCTTTGCACCGAAATTAAAAGTATTGAATTTATATGGCAAACTTGAATAGAATTAAAGTTGTTCTTGTTGAGAAGCAAAAAACAGGAAAATGGTTGGCTGAACAATTAGGTAAGAGCAATTGTACAATAAGTAAATGGTGTAGTAATACAATCCAACCAGACTTGCAAACACTCGACAAAATATCCCAATTATTAGAGGTTGACAGACGAGAACTTCTCACACCCTCTAATTCCAACAATTAAGTTCTAACTTCAGTTTAAAATAAACACATAGCGAAAAAGTAAATTTGGGCAAAGC
>UMEX01017094.1_pt1 | contig 28118 bp, 20 predicted proteins | sample 1964871 | NCBI WGS metagenome assembly UMEX01 (sample SAMEA4836032, study PRJEB28245) | human gut metagenome | biome: gut microbiome; material: fecal sample | place: Denmark | collected 2008
TGATTGAAAAATGGATCGGTTTGCAAATGATTATCCTACTATCCGGGATTTGTTGTTTTGTTGCTGCGCTGGTTTTCGAGTATTATCGCCCCTTGGTGCGTAGGCATGCTCGTCCCGTTTATATTGAAAAGGGGATTATCAAGGAGATCGCCATTGGGATTGATTCCACGGAGGAACAACGGTTCTGATTAATATTTCTTCGGTGTTTATTGTTATGAAAAATGATGTTCCTTCTAAAATATTTTGAACCATTATTTTTTTGTGTATTTTTGTCATTAGCGGAAGTAATAAATGTCTATAATGTGATGGAACAGGGGAAATTCGATGTATTATTTAATCAGTATTACGAACGTTTAGTACTGTTTGCTGAGAGTTATGTGGGAGATTTGGAAACAGCAGAGGATATGGTACAGGATGTTTTCTTATCTCTTTTGTCACGGTCGGATTTTAATGAAGTCGAATATTCACGTTCTTATCTATATAGTTGTGTGAGGAACGGATGTGTAGATTATTTACGAAAATTGAAAGTAATAGATCCATTAGATATAAAGTTATTTGATGCGGTTTATTATGCGGGGGATTTTAATCTTTTGGAACAAGAGGAGTTAATTCGGAAGGTGGAAGAAGAGATAGAGAAGTTGCCGGAACAACGTCGGGAAATACTGAAAATGAGTGTTTACAAGGGAATGAGTTATCCGTCAATAGCAGAAGTGACAGGTTTGTCAGTAAATACGATTAAAACACATATGAAGAAGGCATATCAAGATCTGAGGGAAAGACTTTATATGCAACATTTGAATTTACTTTTACCTTTAATCTTGTTAGAAATAAGAAATAAACATTCGTTGTAGTTTTATCAACGTTATTTTTTTGTTTTTTTTCGTTCACCCTGTTTTCACTTTTTTACGTCATAGGTCTAAAATTATGAAAAAATGCGAAAATCTAGGTCAATATCTGTATCTATTCTTTATCGGAAATCAGTAGGTAAACCGATTTCTGGCATAGATCAGCAGAAGTTTGATGCGTGGTACAACGAATCGGAAAAACATCGTTTATATTATAAACGTTTTTGTGTGCAACAAGAAAAGATCATGGCTCGTGATTGTTCTGTTGTGGATGTTGAGCGTCGATTGATGGAGATAAAATTCAAAAGACGTGTAAAATATCGTTCTAATTGGTGGAAATTGTGTGGTGTTGCTGCTACCATGTTGATTTTGTTTTCCATTGGTTGGATGTATTGGACTAAAAATGATGTTTCTTGTCCGGTGGTTGTTGATGCGGGGCTAGAAAAGGCAAGTGTGACTCTTCGTTCAGGACAGGGAAAGCGAATTGTGTTGGATTCGACTCTAGTGGCACAGACGATTAGGCAAGATTGCGTGGCTATGCGTGTTGGTATTGGCGTGTTGGAGTATGATCGGGATTCTGTTGCAATCGGGGAATTGGTTTATAATCAGGTAGATGTTCCTCCTTCTGGGGAATATATGATTGTCTTATCGGATGGGACAAAGGTTTATTTGAATTCAGCTTCTAGTTTGTGTTATCCCACGGTATTTCCACCTGGAGAACGAAGGGTGAAGTTGTCAGGAGAAGCTTATTTCGTGGTGGCTAAAGGCGAGCGTCCTTTTATTGTGGATACCCCTTTGGAAGAGGTGAAGGTGTTCGGGACAGAGTTTAACGTGATGGCATACGAGGATGAGGAAGAATTACAAACGACCTTGGTAAAAGGTTCGGTTGGGGTACTGGCGAAAGGGATGGAGTTCATTGGTTTTCAAAAAATTGTTCCGGGAGAACAATTCCTTTTAAACCGAAAAACGGGGAAAATAGAAATTGTTCCGGTAGATGTTTTTCCTTATGTGGCTTGGAAAGACGGTCTTTTTGTTTCTCAAAATGATAATCTTGAGACAATATTAAGGAAGATGGCACGTTGGTTTGATGTGGAGATTTTTTACCAGAATCCGGAGTTAAAACAAAAACGATTTTTCGGTATTATGAAACGGCGGGCTTGTTTGCAGGAGGTGTTGGACGTGATTGCAAAAGCTGGGGACGTGCATTTTGAGGTGAATGGGCGAGTCGTGTTAGTTCGGGATTAAAAAAATGAAAGCAGAAATTGTTTCCAGCAATTTCTGCCTTTAGTAAAATAAATAGGGAACAAGCATTTAGCAGGTGTTGCTCCCATATGTTTCACTTATAATTACAAATATATGAAAAAAAATCGGTGTTCTATTCCTATATGGTGGAATAGTTTACGAAAATTGTGGATTATGACAAGGTTTCTATTTGTTTTTGTTTTTGTTGCCACGCTACATGTATCGGCGGCTCTTCACTCTCAAAACAAGATGGTGACCCTTCATTTAGAAAGGGTAAGTTTGGAAGAGGTAATTCAATCATTAAAACTCCAAACGGATTATGGCTTTTTCTATAACATTGATAGTAAAGATATCAAAAAAATGACAAGCATTTCGCTCGATGTTAAAAATATGGCATTGGAGGATGTTTTGTCACAGATTTTGAAAGGTACAAATTTAACTTATACTATCGTGAATGATGTAGTTATTTTGAATGCCCGAAATTCTGTTGTTGTAAATGATTCTTTGGGAAGAAATCATGTGCTTGTCGGTCGGGTGATTGACATGAATAAAGAACCGCTACCGGGCGTGACGGTTAGGCTAGAGAGTACAAATATGGGAACGGCGACAAATTTTGACGGTGTTTTCTCGTTTCGTTTGCCTGTTGTGAATGGGAAGTTGATCTTGAGTTTTGTGGGGTATAAAACGAAAGAGGTCGAGTTTAAACTTCCTTCTGATACATTAAAAATTGTTATGGAAGAAGAGGTTAAAAATGTGGAAGAAGTTGTTGTAACAGGTTATTTTACTAAAGCAAAAGAGAGTTTTACCGGTTCGGAAGTAACAATTGAAACGGAAGAGTTAAAAAAAGTTGGAGCGTTAAGTATAACGCAAGCACTAAGTGCTTTTGATCCTTCCATTCGCTTGGCAGAAAGTTTGACAAACGGTTCTAATCCCAACGTGCTTCCCGATATTACAATTCGGGGTGAAAACGGGTTTGATTTACGGGCAAATGCAGATGATGCGACCACGAATCCGAATGCACCCTTGTATATTTTGGATGGAGTAGAAGTTTCAGCGGAGCGTATTTATGATATGGATATAAACAGGGTTGAGTCTATAACCATATTGAAGGATGCCAGTGCTACGGCTTTGTACGGTTCTAGAGGATCCAATGGAGTTATTGTGCTTACAACTATTCGACCGAAATCTGGACAGATTCGAGTGAGCTTGAATGCTAATTATAATATTTCAATTCCGGATTTGCGGGATTATAATTTGATGAACGCAAAAGAGAAGTTAGAATATGAACGCTTGGCTGGCTTGTATGAGGATCCCGATTATTTGGAGCAATGTAAATTGGATGAACTTTATAATTCTCGTTTGGAAGAAGTAAGAAAGGGTGTGGATACATATTGGTTGTCAAAGCCCTTGACAACATCATTGAATCAACGTTATTCTCTTAACTTTGAGGGGGGGGATGAATATTTTCGTTATGGAATAGATTTGCGGTATGATACGGATAAAGGAGTTATGAAGCAATCCGGTAGAGATAGATTGGGTGTTAATCTGACGTTTAACTATAATATTGGAACCAATTTTTTTATTCGGAATGATTTGTCTGTGGATAATGTGAAAGCCAAAAATTCTCCTTACAATGAATTTTATTTGTACGCCAATCAGAATCCGTACGATCGTGTTTATGACGAGAATGGTAAATTTGTTGAGAAACTTTCTTCGGGAGATTGGAATCCTTTGTACAATGCTCATTTGCCGAAAAAGGACATGAATACATATACTTCTATTCAAGATAATTTTAATATTGATTGGCGAATTATTCCGGCGTTACGTTTACAAGGACGCATTAGTTACACGAGACAATTTAATAAAAGAGATTTGTTTAAATCTCCGGAATCTTTAGATTATAGTACGGAAACGGATCCTAAAAAGAAGGGATCTTATTTCCGTTCCAATTCACAAAGTGATCGATTTGATGGGAATCTAACCTTACAATATAATAAAATGATAGGCGTACATTCGTTGAATGTGGGAGTGGGGAGTAATATGATGGAGTATCGATCAGAGGGAGAATCCTATACGGGTGTCGGTTTTGTTAATCCGGATATGGTTTTTATCGGTGCGGCTAGTGATTTTCAGGAAAATTCCAGTCCTAATGGAACTTATGATAAGTCTAGATTGGTTGGATTTTTTGGTAATGTGAATTATGGATATGATAATCGTTATTTCTTAGATTTATCTTTTCGTACAGATGGTTCTAGTAAGTTCGGGAGAAACTCACGTTTTGCTCCATTTTGGTCATTAGGAGTTGCTTGGAACGTACATAAGGAAGCGTTCTGGTCAGGAGATGAAAAGAATTCGTTGAAATTAAGGGTTTCCGTGGGAAGTACGGGTACAACTAATTTTTCTTCAACTCAAGCTTTAACAACGTATAATTACTCTTTTTCTAAGGAGTATAATGGTGTGTTTGGAGTAAGTTTAGCGGGATACGGTAATCCGGAGTTGAAATGGCAGAATACGATTTCTTATAATGTGGGTGTGGATATGACATTATTAAAGGGATTGGTTGTGTTTAATGGTGATTTTTATGTGAAAGATACGGAAAATCTATTGTTACCTTTAACGGTAGCTCCATCGACCGGTTTTAACAGTTATGTGGAAAATATTGGGAAATTGAGGAATACCGGATTGGAGGGGCGTTTGCGATTGAATTTGATCAAAGATTCACAGAGAGACTTGAGGTGGAATGTTACGCTATCCGCTTTCCATAACAAGAGTAAAATCACGAAGTTGTCTAACCAGTTGGAAGAGATTAATAAGTATGCGAATAATGATTTTTATAATAAAGGAACTGTTGTGTATCGGCAATATGAGGCCGGGCGTTCGCAAACAGCTTTGATGGTGGTTCAGTCAGGTGGAATTGATCCGGCAACAGGAAACGAGATTTATATTAAACGTAACGGGGAATTGACGTTTGAATATGATGCTAATGATAAAGTGAAATGTGGGGATTTGAAACCTACAATTGAAGGAAATGTGAATACTAATTTGACATGGAAAGGGTTTACGTTGTATATGCTTTTTAAATATCAGTTTGGAGCCAAGGCTTATAATGGAACGTTGGCTTCTAAGGTCGAGGGGGCTAATCCTTACCGGAATGCAGATAAACGGGTCCTGTATGACCGTTGGAAAGAGCCTGGGGATCATGCCAAATTCAGACGAATTGATGATCGGACTTCTCCCTATCAGACAACACGTTTAGTTTTTGATAATGATTTGTTTACTCTGTCAAGTGTATCTCTATCTTATGAATTGCCTCGAGATATCAGCCAGAAATTTTATGCGGATAGAGTTCGATTGATGCTGAGTACGACAGATGTATTTCGTTTGTCGACAATAAAGCAAGAGCGAGGGACGACTTATCCTTTTGCCCGAACTTTTAATATGAGTTTGAATGTTACGTTTTAATTGTTAATGGAAAGAGTTATGAGGTTAAAAAGTTGTATCGGAAGTTTATTGTTGACGCTCATGTTATGTTCTTGTAATTCCTGGTTGGATATAGATTTAATCAATCAGAGTGAAGAAAGTGATCTTTTCAGTACAGAGCGTGGTTTTTCAGAGGCTTTGGCCGGGGTCTATTGTGACATTGCAGCTTCCAACATGTATGGGCAGACATTATCTTTCGGAATGCTTGATATTATGTCTCGTATTTATGATTACTCTCAGATTCCGAATAAGATGAAAATCTTTCGGGATTATAATTACCAGGATAAAGATATGAAAGCTTATATTTATGCATTGTGGTGTTCATTTTATGCTAATATAGCATCATTAAATAATATTTTGGAATGGAGTGAGAGAAATGCATCCGTTTTATCTGACGAACGTCGAGATCAAGTGCGAGGAGAAGCATTAGCTTTACGGGGCATGTTACATTTTGATATTTATCGATTGTTTACCGCTGATATTAAATTGGATAAAACATCTCGTATTTTACCTTACCAGACGGATTTTGGAGTAAAAACACCACCTGTTTATGCTACGGGAGATTATTTGGATCTAGTGGTTCGTGATTTGGAGGATGCGATAAAGTATTTAGAAAATGATCCGATAATGAAGATCACTCCTTACGAACTGGGAAATGGAGATGGTGAGAATAAAGATCAGGCCGACCTTTATGTTGCACGAATGAATTATTATGCGGCTAAAGCCTTGTTGGCCCGAGTTTATTTGAACATGGGAGGTGAGAAAGTGAAAGAGGCTCGTCGTTTGGCAGAGGAGGTGATTGATTGTGGTAAATTTGCTTTAGTAGATTATGAAAAGAGTTTGAACACGGAAGAGGCAAATAAAGATTTACTCTTTTCTGATGAGCATATTTTTTCTTTGCGAGGGCAAAATGTAAAAACTGATGCAGAAGGAGTTCATAAACAGATAACGGGCTCAGATGGAAACTTGCAAATGGCTAGTGGTTATCAAGCTTCTTTATATGCAGGTGATTTAGAAGATTACCGTTTGAATTGGTATAAAGGTTTTTATATTATTAAATATACTTCGGATAATAGTAAGCGTTTCTTTCCCAAGATGCCGATGGTGCGTTTGTCTGAAATGTATTTGATCGCTGCAGAAGGATGGATGAAAGATGATCCGGATCATGCGGCAGAGTTGTTACAAACATTAAAGCAAGCTAGAACCAAACAACTTGTGGGTAAACAAGCGGTGACAGAAGAGATTCTTTTATTGGAAATGCGTAAAGAATTTGTTGGGGAAGGACAGCTTTTTTACGTGTATAAACGATTGAATCACGATATTATAGGTAATACTTCGGAAGATGCAGTAAAAGCGAATAATGGTGTTTTCGTGTTGCCGATACCGGAGGAGGAAATTGAATATGGACATAGGAATTAAAAAGACTTGTTTTATGAAGAAGTTTATATATATAATTTGGGCGTTTTGTATTGGTTTGCAAGGATGTGAGCAAGATCCGGAATATGAATATGATGAGGTTAATCGTATTTATTTTCAATACGAGGTGCAGAATAGTCTGGGAAATAAGGTAAGTATTGATTCGGTTGTTTTCTCGTTCGGAAAATTGCCGGAGGCAGTAGTTGCTGACACGGCCAAGATTGTTATACAGCTAATGGGAAATGTTTCTGAGCAACCGCGGAAATATCGGGTGAAAGTATTGGAAAAAGGGAAACAGTTGAGTGGTGTGACAACCATGGTTGAAGGTGAAGATTATGCTCCTATTGCTGAAGAACAGGTGTTTGGTGCCAATCGTTTTCAAGATACTCTTCGAATTTTGGTTTATCGTAGTAATTTGAGTACTAGTTTACGAAATCCTGAATCTAAAACTTTGATGTTAACTCTTGAGGAAGGAGGTGATTTTCAGTTAGGGATTAATGTCGGCCATGAGATGAAGTTGTCTGTAAATAATATTTTATTTCCTCCGGCTTGGTGGGAGAAAAATGAAACACAATTAGGTTTTTATCATCCTAAAAAATGGCGAAAATTGATTGAATGGGATCCGATTTTTGCGGTTGAGGATGCGTTTATCGGTACTGGGGTCGATATGCAGAAAAAGAGTGGAATGTTGAATGATTGGTTGAATAAGAATATTATTATCGATGATGAAACCGGAATGCGCATAACGAAAACCGGGCTTGTCGAAATTTAATATAAGGAAAAGTAATTTGTATGAGAACAATAATATTATTTGTGTGTTTGACAGGCTTGTTATTTGCTTGTTATGACGATAAGGGTAACTATGATTACAACGAGATTAATCAAATTACTATTCAGGGAATTGATAGTTTGATTCGCTGTGATCAGATGGATTTGTTGTATATTCCGGTCACATTGGAGGGAACACAATACGCGGATACTAACCGGTTCACTTATTTTTGGGAAATTAATCGTAAAACGGTGTCTACAGCTAAAGATTTGAACGTGTATGTTAATTTCCCGTTGGGAGAAAATGAGGCGCGCTTTGTGGTAACGGATAAAGAACTGGGTACGAAAGCATTTAAATATTTTAAGATTAACGTATCTAGTTCTACAGCTAGTGACGGTATCTTGGTTTTAAGCAAATATAAAGGACACGCAGAGTTATCTTTTAAGCGTTTGGATAAAGAAGGAAGTGTTTTCACGCCTAATTTTTATGAAGCTTTAACTGGAAATTATTTGGGGACTAATCCACGGAAGATTCACCGGAATTATGTCCCGGAGGCAGATAATGAAAATTCCGGATTAAAAATAGAAACGGATCATCAAATAAAATGTTTGAGCGAGGAAACTTTGCAGGAGATCGGGGAGAATACTATTTTGGATCACAATTTTTTTATTAGACGCGCAAGTAATTTACCTTCTGGAGATATAGTTGATTTTGATGTAAAGGCTTTTGCTCATTTACCCGTAACGATGGAAGGAGGATTTGGTAAGTCAACTTATATATTTACTATTGCAGGAGATGAGTTTTGGTCGGATCAGGCGATGCTTATTTCTTTTGGAGGGATGTCACAAACGATGTGTCTTACATTTATGCAGATGAAAAGTCCATGGAAGGGAAGATTGTCTCCGGCAATGTTTTTGTCTGCTTTGGTTGAAAAAGAGTTGCAGAATTATGTTACACCTTCGGCGATGTATATGTTTGATGAAACAGTTGGTCAATTCTGTTATAATAATTTGGCTGGATCAGGTAATATTGGTGTTCCTGCACTTGGTACTTATGATGGTTATTCTTTGTTGTTTGGAACGCATACAGCAACGAAAGATCACGCAGTGGCCGTGTTGAGTGATGGAGCGGATTACCGGATGTTGTATTTGAATCTTCCAAGTGGAGGACAATCCGTGCTTACGGATTTGTTCGTGTCTGGTAATATTATTAACGAAACGACATCTTATTATCCGATGAAAAATGAAGCTTATATGTTGTTTGCCACGAATGATAAATTGTATCGTTATAATTTACGCGAGTTAGAAAACAATGTTGCTCCGGGAAATTCGAACGTGTTCGTGGAGTTGTCGAAATGGGGGTATAGTGCGGAGGCTAAAATCACTTGTATGAGTGTTTCAAGAACAGAGCGGGAAATACTTTTAGGAGTTTCCCGTTATGGGGATGATACGGAAGGTATGTCGGAAGAGTTGAAAGGAGATGTATTGGTTTTAGATTTGAAAACAGGAGAGTTGGTGAAAAAATATGAAGGAGTAGCGGGTGTTCCTGTAGATGTGAAAATTAAGTATCAAAAATGGCTTCGAGATGGTAAAGAGGGAGGAGATATTGTAGATATGCTTTATTTCTAGATATTTTCTAGATTTTAGAGATTTAGCGATAGAAAGACATGAAATTTTCTATCGCTATTTTTTATTTATTGATTTTCGTTCCCTTTCAATACCGGAAGACTGATGTGGTATTTCACGGCAACGACCCGGGTTAAAATGACACTTCCGGCCGTGATGATCTGGGTGGTGATGTGTCCCACGGCAAAGAAGTCACAGGCGAAGTAAATTAATCCGCCTAGAATACAGGCGATAGCGTATATGTCCTTACGGAAGATAAGGGGAACTTCGTTGATAAATATATCCCGGATGACTCCCCCGACAGCCCCGGTTGTCATACCCATGATAATGGCAACCCACATTGGGAATCCTGCAACCAAACTCTTCTCGATGCCTACCACGGTAAATAGTCCCAATCCAATGGCGTCAAAGATGAAAAACGTGTTATTCAATCGGATGACATATTTCCCGAATATAATCACGAATAACAAGGCCAGCCCTGTAACAATCAGATAGGAGGGTTGGTGCATCCAAAAAGGAGTTAACCCCAGCATCAAATCTCGTGTCGTTCCGCCCCCGATGGCTGTTGCGGCTCCAACCACGTATGCCCCGAACCAGTCGAATCGCTTGGCTGATGCCAAACGTATTCCACTGATAGCGAATGCGAATGTACCGATGTAATCAATGATTGTAGTAAAATCAATATTCATATTCCTGTTATTTTTTGAGCCTGCAAAGCTAATAATAAAGGAATATCATTCGCCACGTATTTTGATGTTTTACAGCATGATAATAGGGTTTATAAACCTATTTTTATACCCACTCTTCGCTTTTCACTTCCCCTTCCACGGAAAGTACGATCTTTTTGATCGGGATATTACGGGAGGCCATTTCTCTCGCTTTTAAAGCCATTTGCAGGAGGCCACCGCAACAAGGTACTTCCATGATGAGAACCGTGAGCGTGTCGATCCGGGCATCGTCAATCATGCTACGAAGTTTGTCCACGTAAGAATCGGTATTATGATCCAGTTTCGGGCAGGCAATAGCCAGGATTTTACCTTTCAGGAAACGTTCGTGAAAATTCCCGGAGGCAAAGGCTGAACAGTCGGAGGCCAGTAACACGTTTGCCCTTTGGAAATACCCGGCTTGCGGGTTTAATAGGTGTAACTGTACGGGCCATTGCCGGAGTTCGGAGCTACCGGAACATGGAGTTATAGCGGGTTTCATGACGGGTTTTAATTCTCTTGCCATGGAACCGGGACATCCACATCCCAATTTCGGTGTGGGATGTAATTCTTGCAGGTTTATGGGGATGTTATGGCATTTCAAATAGTCCAGTCCTTGTTTTACTAGCTCTTTTTCACCGTGTTCTTTCAGGTGACGTAAATGAGCCAGGATTACGTGTTCTCCTTTGGGTGCAATGCGCTCCATAACAGCCTCTTCACTATATGGTTCCGCTTCCCGTTTTTCTAACTCGATGGCGCCGACAGGACATTCTCCGATACAAGCACCCAGCCCGTCGCAGTACAAATCACTTATCATGACGGCTTTCCCGTCTATTAATTGTAAAGCCCCTTCGTGGCAACCTTTCACGCATAGCCCGCAGCCGTTACATTTTTCCTCGTCTATTTTTATAATTGTCCGTTTCATAGTCAGTCGTTTTTGATTCTAGGACAAAGATACACGTGAAAACAGGGGAGTTTTGTAATGAATATTACAGATGGGGCTCAAAAAACAAGAATAATTGTTTATGAATTTTAAATTGTAAAAAATAGAGAGAATGTATAAGTTCTAATTAATATCGTTTTTTTCTTTTTAGTATGATATACACTCTCTTTGGACATCATTCGTAGAGCTTCTGGGAGGTATTCGTGGAGGAATGAGAATAGAGTTTGTTCAATATCGGAACAAATTCGAATCAAAGACACTCACTGAACGTCTTTGAAACGTCTTTGATTCGAAAGTGAAACGTCTTTGATCCCTAAGTTCATCGAATCTTCTTCGAATTTCCTGCGGGTATTTATGGTATTCTCCAGTATCTCCTTGTACACGAAACTAGGAACTTTTTCCTTTCATACGAGGAGACACTGGGGAAGTGTTAACCTTCAATTTTGGAAATTTACTTGAATGCTTTTTTCAAGCGTTCCAGTCCTTCTTTTACCGTTTCGAGCGGGCAACCGATGTTCATGCGGAAAAAGCCTTCTCCCTCGGGGCCGAAATCCGTACCGCTATTTAAGCCGAGCTTCGCCTCGTGGAGTAGTTTTTCCTGAATTTGCTCGTGGGATAGCCCTGTCGCCCGGAAATCAAGCCAGAGTAAAAAAGAGCCTTCCGGGAGTATCATTTTTACCGAGGGTAACTCTTCCCGGAGAAATTGGTCGGTAAACAGGATGTTCTTTTCTAGGTAACGAACCATTTCGTCCAACCAGGCGTCCCCGTGCTTGTAGGCAGCCTCTAGAGTGACGTGTCCGAAGATATTACCCAAATCCAAGTGCAGACATAAAAGTTCTTTCTCGAAGGGGTGACGTAATTCCGGGTTCGAGATCACGACAACGGAATTCATCATCCCGGCGATATTGAATGTTTTACTCGGAGCCATCATGGTCACGGTGATCGCGGCAATCTCCGGTGACAGGGAGGCCATTACCACGTGCTTGTGTCCGAAGAGGGCAAGGTCGGAATGGATTTCGTCAGAGAGGATTGTGACCCCGTATTGCAGGCATAGCGCTCCGATTCGAGTAAGCTCTTCCTTGGTCCATACTCTTCCCACAGGGTTGTGAGAATTGCTTATTATCAGTAATTTTACTCCGTCTTTCAGTTTCTTTTCAACATCTTCCCAGTTAATCTGGTAATGTCCGTTTTCTACTTTCAAGGTACTGCATACGAGTTCCCGGTTGTTATCTTTCACCACGGCATAGAATGGAGGATAGACAGGAGTAAAAATCATGACCTTATCATGTTCTTCCGTGTAAACTCGAACCCCTAATGCCAGAGCCGTGACGATACCGGGACTACTTAATAGCCAGTGGGTATCTACTTGCCAATCGTGGCGACGTGCCACCCAATCGGCGAATGCCTGTTTGGCTTTATCACTTCGGAACGTGTATCCGAAAACTCCTTTTTCACAACATTCACGAGCGGCATCGAGAATTTCGGGAGCTACCTGAAAATCCATATCCGCTACCCACATGGGTAGAATATCCGTGCTACCAAACACGTTTGCAAGATTGTCGTACTTCACGCAACTAGTGTTCCGACGGTCTATTATCTGATCAAAATTGTACATACTTTTTTTATTTAATCGAGTAGCAAGTTATAAAACTCTTTTAAATATTTATACGGGAAATGTCGAAACATTTATTTCATATTTTGGTAATCGTTTCTTAACAATACAATTCTTCCTTTGTATAAGTAATTTAGGAATGAATATATGCCTAAGAAACAGCAACATTACAAAACAATCGTTCTTTCGGACATTCACCTCGGTTCTAAATGGTCGAAGACGAAAGAGGTTACCCGTTTTTTAAAACAACACTCTTGCGATACCCTTATCTTATGTGGTGATATTATCGACGGGTGGTCGCTTATGCGAGGGAAAAACAGTAAATGGCGGCGGCGCCACACGAATTTTATCAAGGTGTTACTGGACATCTCTCATGACACGAAGATTATTTACGTGCGGGGAAATCATGATGATTTCTTGGATCGAGTGATCCCCTTGACCTTCTCGAATATTTCAGTGGTGAAGGATTACATCTACACGAGTGGGGATAAACGTTATTACGTGCTACATGGGGACGTGTTTGATAAAGTGACTTCCTCTATGAGTTGGTTGGCGAAAGTCGGGGATGTGGGATATTCTTTTTTGTTGTGGGCGAACAAGATTTACAATCGCCGTCGATTGAAGAAAGGTTTGCCCTATTATTCGATTGCCCGGGAAATCAAGTTGAAAGTGAAAGCTTCGGTTTCATATATCAGTGATTTCGAAAAACATATCGTGGATATTGCCGGGAAGAAAGGTTGTCAAGGGGTGATTTGCGGGCATATCCACTATCCGGAGAAGAAAATGATCGGGAATGTGCTTTACTTGAATTCGGGAGACTGGATGGAATCTCTCTCTGCCTTGACCGAGGATTACGATGGAAACTGGAACGTGTATATCGAAGAAAAGGCTTTGACGGAGGTACGAGATTCGGAATCTGAAACTGTATTACACACGGGATTAGCGGTATGAAGTATTTATTTATCGTTCAAGGAGAGGGAAGGGGCCATCTGACACAGGCCATTTCGCTCTCGCAAATGTTACGTCGTCATGGTCATGAGGTCGTGGAAGTGCTGGTTGGGAAAAGTAGTAACCGGGAGATTCCCGCTTTCTTTTTGGAGAAAATTGGGGCAAAGGTAAAGACTTTTGCCAGCCCGAGTTTTTGTTATGGGAAAGATCACAAGAAGGTGAAACTGACAAAAAGTATATTACTTAATATCACGGTGAAGAAATTGCGGGAATATAGGAAGAGCGTGAATTTGATTCATCGTCACATTCAAAAAACGGAGCCGGATGTGGTAATTAACTTTTACGAGATTTTGGCCGGGCTGATGAACCTGCGTTTCCGGGAACATGTTCCTTTTGTCTGTATCGCTCACCAGTTTCTGATGAAACATCCCGACTTCCAGTACGGGACCGGGACCGGAAGAGAAGAAATGTTATTGCGTCTGAATAACACGTTGTGTAGTATCGGGGCGACGAAGACATTGGCTCTTTCGTTCTACCCTTTGAAAGATTTTTACCGGGAGAGAATGGCTGTCGTACCGCCACTTTTACGGGAAGAGGTGTTACAAGCTGACCCGGAGGATAAGGGATATATTTTAGGGTATATGCTGAATCCCGGGTATGCCGATGAGGTAAAAGAGTGGCATAAATCCCATCCCGATCAGGAGGCTCACTTCTTTTGGGACAAGAAAACTGCTCCTCCGGTTTTTCGGGTAAACGATCGTTTAACTTTCCACCGGATTAATGATGTCAAGTTTCTAGAATACATGCAAGGCTGTTCGGGATATGTTACGACCGCCGGGTTTGAATCCGTCTGTGAGGCGATGTATTTGGGAAAACCGGTCATGATGATTCCTACCCACGTGGAGCAGGAAATTAATGCTGCCGATGCTGTTGGAGCCGGGGCGGGAATCGAGAGTACGACTTTCGATGTTTCCCGCCTCGTGGAATATATTCCGACCCACAATGCTGATACCGGAGCTTTTCGGGATTGGGTGCAATCTGCAGAAGAGTTGTTTATCCGGCATTTGACGACGCTGGTGTGAAAAGTTACAAGGGAGAAATTATTCTCTTGCTTTCTGTTTGTCCTTTTCTGTAGATTTTTTCTTTGTTGTTCTTTTAAAAAATTACTTTTTTAATGTGTCCCAAGTTATTTTCTTGATTCTCTTTTTTCTCTCATTTTTCTTCGGTTTTGTTCATCGATGTAAAATTCTTTACTTAATTCTTTCATTTCTTTCTCCCGTTTAAATAGTTCCTTTTGGGTGCCGAAGAATGAAACATTCTTCATAGCATATATATAGTCTTCATTGAAACTTTCAGGATCGGCTAATTTTATTTTCTTTTTAATCTCTTGCTCTATCATGTAGAACGTGTCAGGAGGAATAGTTTGCCAAGCAGGATGATCCCAGATTGAAAAACTAATTTCTACAATGTCGCCCTGTCTGTTTGCAAGCATATGAATAAATATAGTCAATTTTGCATCAACTAATTCTTCCATTTCTTGTTTCAAATGTCGATATATAATTTCTGCGGTAGTCATTGGATATTCGAGTAACCTTCGTCCATTTTTTCGTTGGAATTTTTTGTTGTCAAATAAATCATGTTTGTTGTTTATATTTTGTAATCGAACTGGCTTCATAATGGGGTGCCCTTCAATTTTTTCCATTATGACGAATAATGAATCTTGAGAGACGTGATAACTTGTTTTTTTCCCGTGTGTAGTTTCGCCATATTTGTAATAGGGTTGTTGGCCCAAGAGTTTTCCTACAGAGAGAAAAAATAGTAATGATAAGAGAAAAGCTTTCATTGTAATATATCTTTTAATGTTTTGAATCCACGCAATGTCCATTCTTCTGTTCTTCCGCCGTATTTAGGCATTTTCTTTAATAGTTCAACTGCTTCTAAATAAAGTCGTTCAAGATTTTTTGTATCTTTAGGATTCTTTAAGTTTAAATTTGAGTCGAGCATCTCTAACATACTGTATATAACATCAAAAAAAGGTTGTGTTTCTGAATCACCAACAAAACTTCCAAGACTTAACTGTGCCATAAAAGCGTCAATTTCATGATTTATTGGAGACGTGTCCGTGGAATGTTGAAATATATGGACAAATTCATGCATTAGAATACCAGCCCAAGTTAAACTAATATTGTTAATATCATTTTCAAGTAATAGAGCGCAGTTGCGGCTTACATATATTGTCGTTCCATCTGTCTCGAAATCGTAGTTTTGAAGGTCGACATCAACACTAATATAGAATGTTTTATTGAAACCCTTTAATTTATCAAATAGTTTTTTACCTAAATGATTGTTGTAAATATTATTTAATATTTCATTGAGCTTGGGAGTGTAGCTCTCAAGACCATTTTGGTATTCGATTTTAATAGGAATATCTGCAATAACAGAATAGAGAATAATATTTTCATCCTTTATTCCCCAATGGAGGTTTTTATCTGGAATTATTTCTTCCGAATATTGACATCCCCAAAGTAAACAAATCAGGCAAAATAATATATATTTCGTATTCATAAATAATTTTATTCATTTACTTGCCTTTCAGTTGTTCTGCGATTTTCTCTCGTAAGGCATCATCTCGGAGATTCTTGGCGACAATTACATTATTTTCGTCTAGCAAGAGAGAATGAGGGAGGTTTTTCACGAAAAACAGGCGAGCGATTTCAGACTGTTGGCCTTTCAAGTCCGAGCCGTTTTCCCATATCATTCCATCCTCTCCTACGGCTTTAAGCCATTCCATCCTATTGTTGTCTAGAGAAATACTAATAATTTCCAGACCTTTTGTATGATATTTCTGATAGATTTTTAACAGGCTTATATTTTCTTGGCGGCAAGGAATACTCCATGATGCCCAGAAATGAATTAATTTTACTTTTCCTTTAGTATTTCTGAGAACAATAGAGTTTCCATCGGTTTTTTTTATTGTAAAATCGGGGGCAACATTTCCTTCCGTGAGTTTTTCCTGTTGAGCAATAAGATTTGCTATTGCTTGTCCGGGGATTGTTGATTTAGCATTCTCTCCTAGCAAAGAATACCTACCTTTCAGTGTTTCTAATTCCATTTGTTGCATACTGGAAAATATCACATAGGCAGCGACATAAGTATCGGCATATTCTTGTAATAGTTTTTTTTCTTTTGCTTGTGCATTTTCCAAAAACTGATTGAATTGATTGATTAATGTTTGTACTTTCGAGTTATTCCCTTTTTGTTCTGTAAGTTGAAGTTCTGTTTGTGTTTGCTGTTGTATGATCTCTGTATTGATTTTACAGAACCGATTATAGATTTCTTGTTGAAAACCTCCTTGTATTATTACTCCTGAGGTCCCTGCAAATATGGTGAAATTTGCATTTTCAAGGATGAGAGGAATGATTCCTTGTTGATCGGTTGTTGTGATGTAAGCCCCGATCGGTTTGTCGGTCGTACCGGTGAATTCGAAAGCCTCGTTTATTATTGGAGTTATTCCTAGTGTATCTACCATCCCTCGTTCTTCACTTATTAATAAAAGGGTTCCGTCGGCCATCCCCTCGATTTTTCCGCTTATTTTGTAATTTTCTTGAGCTATGGTGGTAATAGAAGTCCCTATTACCAATACAATTAGTAATAAAAGTTTCATCTTTTCTGTGTTTTATGGGATTTCTTTGATTTGTAAATGTACATGGAAAAGGAATATCCGGGCTAAACCGGATAATCCTTTTCTAATGAAAATAGTGCGTGTTTTTTACTTGATAAAGTTAAAATACCCCGATTTCTGCTAGGGATACCGAGAAATTTTGTCCATAAACTTGGTCATTAACAATGAATTTGAAGTATCGGACATCGGGCGAATTGGGGAAATAGAGAATAGTTGTTTCTCCATTCGTTGCCCCGATCGTGTTTTCTTCCACGTATGTAGCATCCTCCCAAGAGATCTTGTTTGTTGAGACTTTAACTTTTATCATGCCAGGCATTAGGCTCGCACTTTGAGAATCTGCTTTGTCAAAAGCTTTTTGCACAATTTTAATGCCGTGTATGGTTTGAACTTGTTTCATGTCTACCGTGATTTCGTAAGTACGAGCTAAAGTTGAAATTAATTCTGGTTGCCACCAGTTATCGAGTTGTCCATCAAATAGATTTTCAAGATTTGAGTTGTAGGGATATTTATCCTCTTCCGAACAAGTATATTCCCAAGTGCTGGCATCCAAACACGTTAATGCTGGTTGCGTGGGATTACTTTTTTTCGTTACATAAGCAGGTAAATTTTCATCCGGAATATAATGCTTGTTATAGCGATCGACAGCTAGTCCACAGACCGTGTTGGCTACATCCAGAACAAAAAGACTACGTTCCAGATCATATAATTCGGATTGAGGAACTTGGTCTGCCATGTCTGTTCGCAAGTAACGATTTTTTCCTAGAACTAATTTTTCTAGATTAGGGAGATTCAAGATGTCTTCAAAAGAAGAGAGCGAATAATCATATTCAAGTTCTCTTAAAGATTCAATGAACTCTTCCGAGATCTCACTTTGTCCGTATTTTGCTTTAAGCCAATGCTTGAAATCACTGGTGTACAATTTATCCCGGGAAAGTTGATACGGGTCAAAAACAATTAGGTCATCACATCCTTCGACTTGACCTTCCCGATTTAGAATTACCGGCTTGTCGGGGTCAATTTCTTCTGGTAACAAGTAATACTTTTTTTGCATTAATTCGGATGTTAATTCCAGGGTTTTGACATTCCCGTCTGCAGTATAATAATTCAATTGGGCGGAAGAAATGTTCTCTTGCCAAGTTGAAAAGAAAAGCACTAAACGTTTCTTTACAAAGTAATGTTTGGAAATCAATCGAGTAAAGGATATTATTGTTTCATGCGTGGGTGTATAAGGACGTCCAAAAATTGGGTTGGCTAAAGACTCATTGCCATTTTTGTCAATAGCACATACTGTAACCTCGTAATTTCCATCTTCTAAATCGGGAATACTATACTCTGTTGTATTTGGGGCTAGAAGAATAGAATCTTTCATATCATTTACTTGCCAGCGGACTTTAATTTTATCGATAACGGGATCCACATTATTTACCCATTTCACGATTAATCTTTTCCATCCCGGAGCTACCGATACTTTGGTACATTTCCCTAGATAACGAATGGCTCCATCACCTGCATAATCACTATATGTATCTTCCAAACTCTCGCAACCAGCGACAAGGACGAGAGATATAAGTATCCATAAATATTTTTTTATTGCCATAACTTAGTCTTTTTTGGTATAAACCTCGAATTCATGAAATGTTACATATTGGCTTGCGTTAATATCTCCAGCCCAGCCGGAAAATAGTCCGAAGGTATCGTTTATCACAACCTTAATGAAACGATAGGAACTTCCGGTTGCGGCAAATGGGATTGAAATGTATTGGGGTTTGGCCGCTTTGATTTCTTCCAAGCTATTGAGTTCGTCTACTGTGTTCAACAAAGGACACTTGGAACACCAGCGGAGATTGTTAACAAGTTCCCTGTATTGTTCAAAATGGCCAAGTTCTTTCCACGAGTTTTCGTCATCTTTATTATTAGATGCGTAAATGGTGACATTGCAAGGAAGCTTGTTGAAAATTCTTCCTGCCCACACGTAACCGTATTTCCCCGGATTAGGGTCCCATGCTGAAGGTGCTGATGGGAAACTTTTCTTCGTGTATAGCATGCTGTATAGTCGAACTTCCGATATTAGTTTGTCCTCTTGAAGGTCAAGAATAAATAGTGGCTTACCGAAACAATCTGGTCCGGCTAGATAAGTTCCATAGGTATTCTTGTCTGTCCCGAAAGATGTTTCCCCTTTCGTGTCCCCATCGAATAAATATGATTTACTCAATTTTGCCTCTGCGTCTTCTATGGCTAGTCCTTCTGGATCTAAAAAGTCAAATTTTGAAGGAGATAATAAAGCTGTATTGTAGGCTTCGATATTTTCCCAAACTTGCTGTTTTACCATGTAACCTCGAAAATCTTCCGTACGAATTACAACCGTGTTCGTGGCGGCGGATTGTTCAAGGGGGAATGCTAAGGTGTCTGCTCCGGCCGTGATTTGAAAACTATTTATCAATAATGTGTCCGGTTCTTGTGTTTTTGGATCTTTACCGATATAAAATACGTGAGCCATACCGTTTGCATTTTGGGGGACATCGTATGTGAGCATGAATCCGTTCCAACTTGGTTTTACTTCCAGTTGTTCAAAAAAGGCAACAGGGCCAGAATCTTTCGTGTCAAAAGCGATCTCCAACGGGGCCGATTCCACGTTATTTCGATTGCAAAGAGTGATCGACGCCAGAACTCCTTGCCGGGCTTCGTTGAATCCGACTAAAAATAAAGAATCACAAGCATAACTACCCGTTCGTAGTATTTCTTTACCGAACGCATCTTGATAACGGACTCTGATGGATAGAATGTCCGGATCTGCTGGTAATCGATAACGCATAATAGCCCCCCCGGCCGTGGGTTGAAAAGAAATATTTTCTTGTGGTATGGTAATGTCAAAACCGACTTCTTTGTCTTCTTGACAGCCATAAAATATGCTTAATGTCAATAGTATATAAATAAGTTTTTTCATAATTCTATATTTATGTATTAGACTATTTGTTACCAACCTGGATTTTGAACACAACCGGCAACCATAACTTCCTCGCTACGAATGGGGAAAAGATAATCTCTAGGAGCGACGAATTCCCGTTTTGACCATACAACGACAGGTCCATCAAAGTTATTATAGAATTGATGTGCTGTTTCTCCTAAAATATTCCATCCATAAAGATCTGTATTTAATTCATCAGCAGCGGTTAACCAACGGCGTAAATTCCAGAAACGACGCCCTTCAAATGCAAATTCAATGTTCCATTCTTGACGAATGATCTCTCGCATTCCTGTTTTCGTTTTTACCTTGTCTGGGGTTTTTGAGTAATTAGTCCATGCGGATTCTACGTCTGGAATTCCTGCGCGTTCTCGTACTGCATTTAGAGGATTATAGACGTGTTCGGCATCAGGTGTTTCTAAATATTCATTCCAAGCTTCTGCTTTCATCAGGTATAGTTCTGCTAAACGGAAAATAATAGCACCTTCTTCACGATTATCGATAGCTGAAGAATAATCACGTGTTGAGACATTAGAGTAGCTTCCCTTTTTCAACCAGTAACCACTTAAGTTTTGCGGATAGGAGTTATTGATGATGGGGGTGTGCGTACCGAATTGTTCTCCCCGATAAGCTTTCACGATAAGATTCTGCGCTGCATCTTTTCCTCTTTGCCAGTAACAGCGGTCGGCGGCGATACTTGCATAGAAACGAGGTTCTCTGCGAAGATGTAGTCCCAGTACATCAGAGTTTAACGGAATGACATCTCGATATAGAGGACTACTTTCTTTTCCCATTTGGTAGCGGGAAGAATAATCCCATTCTTTGTCAGCATCAATTGGTAATCCATGTTCCGTGTAATACATTTCGACCATTTTTATGCTTGGAGAGATACAACCTTTCATTGATGCATTATAATTAGCATAATCAGTACTTTTGAAATAGGGTAACGTCCAAGAATACCAGAAGTGTAAGCTCTGACCTTGTGGGCGAATCATGTATATAGCCTCGTTGTTGGCATAACCTGGTGCTACCACTGAGTTTTCAATATCCATCATGGTATTGAGCAATTCTGTACTTTTAGACATATTTCCCGTGACAAGTTGTCTTCCTCCATCTAAACAAAGTTGTATCGCCTCGTCTGTCGCTTCTGCTGCACGTTTCCACTTTTCATGATCATATGTTGTGTTAAACAGTTGTTCTCCCTTTTTATTTTTGAAATTGGTATATGCAGGATTCCCGTTAAAAAGGGGTGATGCGGCATATAGCAGAACTTGTGCTTTTAATGTTGCTGCGGATTCTAAACTATGATATGTCCAACGAGATTGATCTTTTTGCATGAAAGGAGGTAATACTTTCATCGCTTCATCCAATAGCCTGACAATTGTGTTTACACAAGTGTCAATAGGAGAACGTGGTTGTTGCATAATCTCAATATCTGAATTTACTTCAATATTTTCAGGAACTAAAATGATTGGTCCATACCGGCGCATGAGTTCGAAATACAGTTGTGCTTTTAAGGCTTTTAATTCGGCTACCCATAAAGCTTTTTCGTTGTCAGGCATATTGTAAACTCCACCGATCTTTTCGAAAAAGATATTACAATAACGAATGGCAGCATAAAATAAGTCTTTTTTCCAAATATTGGCATATGGTTCTTGAACCATTTGTAGACCGTCGCCGATAAATAAACCGTACCATTGCCATCTATGTTGAGTTGTGAGAAGTTGTCGCGTATATTCTCCGGCAACGACTTCGTCTGTCCCGGTAAAAGCGGGATTTACGATGACGGAAGAAACCGGATCGGTCATGAGAACATAACAGCTTTTTAACCATAGTTCGGCTTGTTCTCGTTTTTCAAAAATGGTCTCGATTGTCTCAATATCATTCTCGGGTACTATATCCAGATAGTTACTACAACTAGAAAAGAATATTGATGTGACAATCGTGCTATATATAATTAAATGCTTCATAATAGTAATTTATTAGAATTAGAAACTGAAATTTAAACCGATAGCATATGTCTTTTGTATGGGATAATTAAAACCGTCTTCACCTAATTCTACATCCCATACTTTAAAGTTGGTGATTAAGAATGGATTATTTGCCCGGACGAAGAGTTTGACATTCTGCAATTTCCATTTATCCATCAATTTTCGAGGCATATTGTAAGCTAATTCCAACGAGGTACAACGTAAAAAACTACATTCTCGCATAAAGTAGGTACTTTTACGAATTTCTGCATTATTTTCATTATACCAATCTTCTTGTGGATTGTGTTGTGTTAAGTTGTAAGTTGATAATCGTGGCCAGAACGGTTTGTTTGACATATTGTCTTCTGACCAATGGTCGTTGTAAATAGCCTTTAGCATGGCGTGGTCATTATCAAATGGAGATATTTTTTTAGGATCCATAAAGAATCCTCGTTTCCCGGAACCTTGGAATGCAAAACTGAATTCGAAACTCTTGTAGTTGATAAAGCCTTGGAAACCATAAATTAATCGAGGAGTTTCTGGGAATCCGATGTAAGTCGCATCTTCCACGTCAATCACTCCATCACCATTCAGGTCGCGATAACGGATATCTCCGGGCATTACATCCCCACCTTGAACCGGAGAGTTGTCTATTTCTGCCTGGTCGCGGAACAAACCTTCTGCAATATATCCTACTTGTTGAGAGATTTCATGACCAACCTTACGTTGCCATACTGGTTTATCCGTTGCCTCTTCAATTTCCAAATATTTTGATTCGGAATAAGTGGCCGTGGCGTTTAAGATGACCCACAAGTCATTTGTGAAAGCGTGTTGGATTTTGCCAGAAAAGTCTAACCCGCGCGTTCGTGCTTTACCAATGTTATCTAAGGGGGCAAGCTCTACACCCATGGAAGAGGGGATTGTGGTACGATTGGCCAAAATGTTATGGCGTACTTCTTGAAAAGCATCTAAAGTAAATTCAACAACACCTTTGAATAACTTAGCCTCTAGTCCCAAATTTACTTGTTCTGCAATCTCCCATTTTATATTTTCATTAGCATAGGAAGAAACTCGGAAACGATTAATATTTTGTCCATAGGGCATTGGATCTTTATATTGAAGGCTATTAGGTTTTTCGATGAGTGGCAGAAAAACAAAACGAGGGGTTGAAATGATTCCGTCGTTTCCAACCTTCCCATATGAAGCTCTGAATTTTAAAAAGGGTAGCCACTCTGAAGTGGATTGCATGAATGGTTCGCTGGATATAACCCAGGCAATTCCTCCGGCTGGAAAAAAGCCCATTCGGTTCTTGTCCGCGAAACGTTCGGAGCCATTGTACCCGAAACTACCTTCTATGAAGTACCGATCTTTGAATCCATAACTTCCGCGCATGGAGAATGTCATGTTGCGTCGGGGCATACCGTCTAGGACGGATTGGATGGGAGTGTAGGTTCGTTCTTGCATTTGAAAGACTCCTGTTAATGAAGTCTGGTGATCTCCCCATGCTGCGGTATGTAATGCCCGCCCTTCGTAAGTCACTTGCGTGTTGGTTGTAGAACTGTTAGATGCGACTTCTAGTGTTCTACGGGCAGATACCGGGTTTATAGCATGTAGGGTATGCTTACCTGTTTCGAAATTGTAGTTTTCAAGAGAATATAAAAAAGGTGCAGTTTTAAAACCAGTTGTGTAGTATCCGGATTGAACAATGGATACGCTGGCTCTAATCTCAAGACCTTTGATTAGAGAGGAAAGATTATGGATGTATTCTGCTTTGTTTGTGGTAGAATATCGGGTACGTTTCATGTATCCTTTTTGAATCTCCATGTATGGATTTGTCGTGTATTCATCTACTGCTCCAAAACGAAGATGGGGCCAGTTGTATGTATCATCTCCCGGATAGGTAGGTGCAAAATCGACAGGGGAAGCATTAAAGGCTAATTGGTACGCTTGGGTTACATCATACAACGGTCCATTATATTTATCTAAAGTGGTGGACGAGTTGATTAATAATTTGATACCCGCCTTTAAATCAATGTTCAGGTTTGCCCGGAAAGAGGTTTGATTGTTTATGATGTTACAATCATAATCATTTAATTTATCTGTTTTTAGCATACCTTGATCTCGGTTGTAATTTACAGAAGCGTAATATTGTACAACCTTTGAACCACCCCTAATACTGATCCCGGCATGGTGGTTTACGTTAAAACGTTTAAATAAAACATCGTACCAGTCGTTTTGAGGGTATAGCCAAGAAGGATATTTTCCCGAGAGGGTTCTGTTGATTGTTTCCTCGCTGTATTTGGGTGTTGAAGCTTGTGAGCGTCCCATTAATGCTTGGTTGTACATTCGCATATAAGTGATGGGATCTACCACGTCAATTTCTTTGGTGGGCATGGAGAATATGGATTCATAACGTAAAGATGCATACACGCTGCCTTCTTCCCCCTTTTTCGTGGTAATCATGATTACTCCATTTGCCCCGCGAGCCCCGTACATCGCTGTTGCCGAGGCGTCTTTTAATACCGAAAAAGTCTCGATGTCTTCGGGTGCAATTCTGGCTAGTTCCAATTTTGACGATTCTACCCCGTCGATCAAGATTAATGGGTCAATATTTGCTCCTGTCTGGAAAGACGTGATCCCGCGAATATAGAACTTCGTATTCATCTCTTCTTCGGTCAACGCTCCCGGAATTCCTCCCGTTTGCCAACCGATAATACCGGGGACACGTCCCGCTAGGCTTGTTGTTAAGTCACTGTTAGAGGATTTTAAATTCATGGGGCGTACCGTGGAGATTGCAGATACTACACTTTCTTTCTTCTGTGTACCAAAGGCAACAACGGCAACTTCTTCAATGTTTTCGGCTGTTGGATTTAATGTTACATTCACGGTCTTTTTTCCTTTGATAGCAACGATTTCCGGTTTGTAACCGATGAAAGAAACTCGTAAAACATCGTCAGGTCTAACAGGAATCGTGTACCGTCCATTGGCATCTGTGGCAACTCCTTGGGTTGTCCCGTGGATAATTACTGTGGCTCCGGGAATAGGATTTCCTTTATCATCTGTAACTTTACCACTAAGTCTGATTAATTCTACGATCTTTTTCTCTCGAATGGAGATCAAGCTTTGTGAAATGGCGTATTCTAATCCCAGCTTGGGAAGAATCTCGTCTAAAAGTTGTTTTACCTCCTTGTTTTTAGCCTCTACTGAAATTTTTCCTTTGGATTTGGCCAACTCACTGTTGTAGAAAAAGTCATAGTCGGTTTGCTTTTTTAATTCCTCGATGACTTCGTTTAACGTGACATCTTTCAAATCTAAAGTAACCTTTGTTTTCTTTTGGGCCTGTGCATTTGTCGGGAGGGCAAAGCACACGCCTAGCAACAAGATTACTAGAAAATTTTTAAAGATTAACATCTTCTGCCATGAATTCCAGCATCTTGGCAATGCATAGTCTCGCTTTTTTTTCATAAATTTGTAAATTAATTTATTAAACATCTATACTTCCGATTCTTGCAAGGACTCCGGAAAGTATTGAGAATAGGAACAGGTTGAGGATTGATCAAGTCTTCAACCTGTTATATTTTTATTTTCTTTGTATTATAATCTTGTCTTCAGCAATGATGAAATTGACGTCACGAGTGTATTCCAGCATCTCGAATAATGGACGGAGATCCTCGTAACGTTTCAATCGTCCACTGAATTTTATCTCTTTGACTTTTGGGTCTGCGAACTCGATATTAAGATTGTACCATCGGGTAAAAATTTGCATTAATTCCTCCAAGGACATATCCTCAAATTCATAGTAACCCTCCTTCCAAGAGATGAATTGTTGTACATTTACCGGAAAATAGTCCGATTCTTGTGTAGTTTTATTGTAAGCAACTTGCGTACCGGGAGCCATGATGATATTTTTATTTCCACAATGGGCCTCCACCCGCCCTTCTACCAAGGTCGTTTTTACCCACGTCCCTTCAGCATAAGCGTTTACATTGAAAGAAGTTCCCAATACCCGAATTGCAACATCCGATGCATGAACGATAAATGGGTGGAGGGAATCAGATTTAACCTCGAAATAGGCCTCTCCGGTTAAAAATACTTCTCTCTTATCCCCGATAAATTGATCCGGATAGCGCAATGTGCTACCAGCGTTGAGATATATCTTCGATCCGTCCGAAAGTACTAGATTGTATTCTGCCCCGTAGGGTATGTTTATAGTGTAATACTCGGTCTCTCTCGTTTTAATGGTATTGGATTCAACAATTAGAGTTTGTTGGTCCGTGCGCATTTCCCTGTTACTGTCAGAGACAATAACCGCTTTTTTCTCTTGGCTAAGTAATCGCTTTCTGCCATCAGGTAAAATCAATTCTGCAGCGGGTCTTTTAAGTGCTAAACCGGAGATATACGTTTGATTGATCGTTTGTGTTCTCGTGACGGTGTTCTCCGTCCGGAGAAGGAAGAAAAAACCGATAAATAGGATAATTCCTGCTGCACAGGATGACCAAAAGATCAATAGACGTTTTCTTTTGCTTTGTCGGACTTGGTGTTGAACTTTGTTAAATACGACTTGATGTGATTGATGCCGGGCTAATATCTGTTTTTGTTTCTCTAATTTCAGTATCAGTTTTCCTACTTTCTTGTTATGGACGGAAGAATTCTTCCATGCCTCGAATTCCTGTCTTTCCTCCTCGGTCAATGGAGCTTTATTTAGGTAGGCAGCTAGGATGTCATCAATGTCTTTTTTCATATCTCTCCCTTTGTTTTTTATATATTGCTAAAAGGAAGAAAAAGGGTGATAAGAAATTAATCTTTTTCTGTTAAAAAAAGTAAAAGCGTGAAAAACAATTCTTCTTGTAAGTTTTCCCGTAAAAATTTGAGTGCTGTCTTCATTTGAGTCTTCACGGTATTAATGCTTGTGCCTAGTTCATCGGCCACTTCTTGGTAGGTTTTGTCATTCAGACAGGCCATGAGGAAGACTTTCCGGCATTTTTCGGGGAGCTTGTCTATTGTTTGGTATAATAATTCGATCTCTTTGGAGGACTCGTCAAGCGTGTCATAATGAGAGATTTCACTTTCTTGGGAGAATGAAACTTGTATATTGTATCTTTTCTTGTATTCCCGGAGAAAAAGGAAAGCTTGATTTTTAACCATTTTGAAAATGAATCGGTCCAGATCGCCCGAGAATGAATGAAGGCGCTTGCTATTCCACAGGTTGACGAAACAATCCTGTACAATGTCTTCGGCTGTTTCCAAATCATCCAATATATGATAACAATATAATAATAGATTATCATAGTACCGGTCAAAAAGAAGTCGGAATGCACCGCTTTCGTCTTTTTTGAGTAAATCTAATATGGATTCTGACGGATTCATGCACACTTTTTTGTACTTACAAATATAATGAACTCCAAGACGGATGCAAATTTTAAAAGAAATTATTGTTTGAAATGTTTGTTTCCGTGAATATAATTAAAGGAGATTAGAGGAAAACCTAAAGAGAATTAGAGGAGATAATCCTCCTTGTTCGAAACTTTCTCGATGATTCCACGGAGCTTATTCATCCCGTGTTGGATGAGTCACGAGTGATCTTCGAATGATCTCTGAAGGTGGGGGATTATTTGGGTTAGATCACTTCTTTATCACGGTAGGATTTGGTAATAAACAGGGGAGAAGTATGGTCAAAAAGAAAGGGAGCCCCGTGGACTCCCTTCTTCTGCCTGATGGCGTTTTATTATTTCTTAGCCAAGTCGATCAAAATTTCAAGAACTTGGATAGCACTTGTCGGCACTTTGGTACCGGGACCGAATACGGCGATAGCACCTGCGTCGAACAAGAATTGGTAGTCTTGATGAGGAATAACACCACCCACGTAAACGAGGATGTCTTCACGTCCCAATTTCTTCAATTCTGCGATAACGGCAGGTAC
>UMEX01044740.1_pt1 | contig 27304 bp, 29 predicted proteins | sample 1964871 | NCBI WGS metagenome assembly UMEX01 (sample SAMEA4836032, study PRJEB28245) | human gut metagenome | biome: gut microbiome; material: fecal sample | place: Denmark | collected 2008
CTTTGATTTCATTGGGCTGAAGATTCCGAGAGATTATTTATCAGGAAAGGAGGAGAAGTGGGATGTTCTTTAAATGGACAGGCGGGCTGCTGATCTTATTTGCAGGCTCAGGAATGGGTGTATGGCTGGCATGGGGATATAAAAAAAGACTACAGACACTGGAAACACTGCGGCGGATGGTCTACTGCCTGAAAGGGGAGATCGTTTACAGCCATGCTCCACTGGAAGAAGCTTTTGAGCGCATAGGAAGGCGGGAAAAAGGCATTCCTGGAGAGCTTTTTATACAGACAGCAGAAAGGATAGGCAGCCGCACCGGAGAAAATTTTGCAAAAATCTGGGAAAAGACCATTGAAGAAATGGAAAAATCTGGGAACCCCCTTTTTCTGGAAAAAGAAGATAAAGAAAAACTGCTTTCCCTTGGAGGTCAGCTGGGATATCTGGATACGCAGATGCAGGAGAGAACATTGCTGCTGTATCTGGAGCAGCTGGAGCTTTCTATTTCCGGGCTGCGTGGCGAGATACGGGAAAAATGCAGGCTCAGTACAGCGCTTGGGGTGATGGGCAGCTTATTTCTGGTGATCGTCATGTTTTAGAGGTGGGAAACTATGGATGTAAATCTCATTTTCAGGATCGCGGCAGTGGGGATACTGGTGTCGGTCATCTGCCAGGTCCTTAAACATAGCGGAAGGGATGAACAGGCATTTTTAACCAGTCTGGCAGGTCTTGTAATGGTGCTTTTCTGGATGATCCCGTACATATATGATCTGTTTGAGACTATGAAACGGCTGTTTTTGTTATAAAAATGTTGGGGTCAAAGGGTATTTTGGCCATTCTGATACCGAAGGAACATCGTTAAGAGGTGAAGGAATCATGAATATATTGACAGTCGGTGCAGCCGGGGTCGCGGCGGTGCTTTTAGCAGTGTGGATGAAGGGGGTAAGGGGAGAATATGCTCTGTATGTGGTAATCGCAGCACAGCTGTTTTTCCTGTTTTACGGCATTGGCCGGTTAAAAGAAATACTGGATATTATCCGGCAGATGGAGTCATATATAAAAATACGGCCGGTGTATCTGGTCACGCTCTTAAAAATGACCGGCGTTACCTATGCTGCAGAATTTGCCTCAGGCATATGTAAAGATGCAGGATATGGGGCGCTGGGAAAACAGATCGAGATTTTTGGAAAACTGACCATACTGGCTGTAAGTATGCCGGTGCTGCTGGCTCTTTTTGGAACTTTGGACCAGATACTGGCATGAGAGTTTTTGGTTTGTGGAAATAAAAGATTCTGAGGGAACATAAAATGAATATGGAGGATGGATTTCCATGGAAAATGATATGGGTATTGGGGAGGAGATCAGGAAGATACAGGAATATTTAAATCAGCTTCAGCCTGGAAATACATCAATTTCTTTTACAGAACTGATGGAAGTTCTGCTTCAGGGAAATATGAAGGAAGCTTTAAATACAGCAGGCAAAATGTTACAGTCAGCCTTGTTTTCACAGGCAAAAGAAGGACAGGTCCTTTTGGTACAGGTAGCTCTTTTAGGGCTTACAGGGGCAGTGTTTTCCCATGCTGCCTCTGCATTTAAAGGAAGCCAGATACCAGAAACTGCCTTTTACGTGATCTATCTGCTGATCTTTACCTGTCTGGCAGGAAGCTTCTTATCCAGCATCCAGATCACAGCCCAGGTCTTAGATCAGATATTAGAATTTGTCCGCCTGCTTATGCCGGCCTATTTTATCAGCGTGGCTTTTGCTGGGGGAAGTGCCAGTGCTGCTGCTTTTTATGAGATCGCACTGGGAGCTGCCTGGGCTGTCCAGTGGCTGTGCAGAAGGGTATTTTTATCCTTTGTCCGTGTTTATGGTCTGCTGGTCCTTGGAGATCATATGATGGAAGAACCATGCTTTTCAAAGCTTACCGATCTGATCGGGAAAATGGTTTCCTGGGGGCTGAGGACGATATTGGGACTGACACTGGGACTTCAGATCGTCCAGTCGCTGGTGCTTCCTTATGCAGACAGCGCCGGAAAGTCAGCTGTTATGAAATTTGCGGAAATGGTGCCGGGGCTTGGACAGGCAACAGGGGCAGCAGCCCGGCTTGTATTTGGAAGCAGTGTATTGATCAAAAACAGTATGGGAGCAGCAGCGGTCATTATCCTTGCAGTGATCACACTGGTGCCTGTGGTGAAACTGGCGGTTCTTATGGTCATGTATCAGGGGGCGGCGGCTCTTTTACAGCCGGTATGTGATAAACGGATCATTTCCTGCATACAGGGAATGGCGGCGGGACATGGGCTGCTGCTTCGTATTACATTATATTCCCTTCTGGTATTTGTCCTGGTCATTGCCATAACCTGTGCCGGTACCAATGTCAGCTATCTGGCAGCATAGGTGGGGATATGGGAGAGTTATTACTTGACTGGGCCAGAAATATCCTGTTTTTTATGGTGTTTTTGTCTGTGATCAGCCATTTGCTGGCAGATCGTTCTTATGAAAAATATATCCGTTTTTTTGCGGGAATGGTATTGATATTGATAACCATAAGCCCTTTAAAAGGCGGATTGAACTTCCAGGAGCAGGCTGGCATATTATTTGAAGAATTTTCTGATTTCTGGGAAAAACAGCAGGCTGGGGAAGTGCTGGCAGATGTGGATAAAAACAGGATGGGAATGTTTTTTTCGGAATATAAAAAGGAGACAGAAAAGCGTATAGGGGAAATGGCGGAAGCAGAAGGCTTTGTGTGTGGTGGAGCAGAGGTTACGCTGCAGGAAAGGTCAGAAAGCAGTGATTATGGACGGGTGGAGAAGATCCGGCTGCACCTGAAAAAAGAAGAAAATGTGGATGAAGAGGAAAATGAAGGGGATACAGGTGGATTGGATAAGGTAAAAAGCAGCGAAAAGACGGAGGGAAGGACTGATGGTGAAGGTAATGTATCTGTAAAAGTAGAGATACCAGATGTAAAAGCCGGACTGTCCGGGAAAAAGAAGGAGATTTTGGGAACCGGTTCTTTACAGGAGCAGCAGCTTAAAAGAAAGGTGGCGCAGTATTATGGACTGGAAGAAGCTTGTGTCGAAATTTGGTGGGAAGATGACCAGGGAGAAGTGGCTGTTCCTGCTCCTGCTGGGAGTGATATTAATGATACTGTCCATGCCATTTCCGGGGAACAGCAGTAAAAGTAAGGGGACAGTCCCAGGAGAAAATGTATCTTTGTGGAAAAACAGCTCTTTGCAGGAAAGCCCGGGAGAAAAGGGAAGGTCAGACCAGACGGCAGAAAACGGCCAGGGGGAACCGGCAGTCCGCACGGCAGCTGCAAAACCAGCCGCAGATTATGAAAAAGAACTGGAGGAACGGATCGCACAGATTTTAAAGTCAGTAGAAGGGGTTGGAAAAGTAGATGTAATGGTGGTATTAAGTTCATCTGGCGAAAAGGTGTACCGCACGGACCGGTCGGAAAATACCAGTACAACAAAGGAAAAAGATGCTTCTGGCGGAGAACGGGATATAGCAAGCAGCCAGTCTGAAGAAAATACCATTTTATCCCAACAGTTCGGCTCCACTGGTACCAGCCCCCTGATCCAGAAGGAACTATATCCGGAGATATCCGGCATTGTCATCAGCGCCCAGGGTGGGGATTCCCCCACTGTGCAGGCAGAAATTTCCCAGGCTATGGAAGCATTATTCGGATTAGCCCCTAATAAAGTGAAGGTATTAAAAAGAGCAGAGTAAATAAAGGTGTACTCTGAAAAAATGTATGCTATAATCAAAATAAAAAACGGGAGAAAAAACAAGAATGTACTTTAAGAAGGAAGAGTCAGATCGTATACAGATCATGAGAGCGTTGTGTACGGTACTAGTCGTGTGTATTCATATGAATATCCAGAATATCGTACTTGCCAATGGGAGCGGGAATTTCTTATTTCCGGAATGGCTGCGCACTATACAATATATACTGTCAGAATGTATAGGAAGAGCAGCAGTGCCATTTTTCTTTTTATGTTCCAGTATGCTGTTATACTCAAAGAAGTTCACATTTTTTGATAATGTGAAAAAGAAATTCCATACATTATTTATGCCATACTTTTTATGTATATCGCTGCATATTTTGCTATTTCTGATTGCCCAAAAGTTGCCGTTTATGGCTGCGTATTTCTACAATGGAAATAACCGGATCACAGAATGGGATTGGATACAGTGGCTGGATGCTTATGTGGGAAAGATGCAGCGGAGGGCACCATTTTGTGAACATTTATGGTTTATACGGGATCTGATGATTTTAAATATTTTTGCTCTTCCCATAAAAAAAATTGTATACCGCATTCCAATAATTTCAGGAGTATTTTGTGCTTTACTATGGATTACAAATGCGGCACCGACTTTTTTGGATAAGCAAGCAATCGTATTCTGGATAGTGGGGATTCTGTTAGTAAAATATAAAGCCGGTTTTCAAAAAGTGGATAAAATACCACAGTGGATATTATATGTTGCTCCGGCATTCCTGGCAATGGATATGATTTTGAAAGCAAACTGGCTGCATCAGGTAGTAAAAGTGTTGTCTCTGGTATGTCTGCTTAAAATCACAAAAATGATATATAACCGTAGATTCAAAACTGGTAAGGGAGGAGTATTTAAGATCTTGTCCCAGTATTCTTTGTTTATTTACATGTTCCATGTTATCATTATCAGTACCATGAGCAAGTTGGCTGTGCGATTTATCCCCCAGATATCGTTGGTCCAACTGACTGAATACCTTACGTTTCCGTTGCTCACAGTAGTGTTCTGCGTCTTGGCAGCTGAGATATGCAGAAAAATATGTCCGTGGCTGTATAAAACGCTTGTTGGAGGAAGAAAATAGCATAAAACCCAGGATATGCCGCATAAAATAAAAGTGTTAAAGCGGGTGGAATAAAAAAGGAGTGCGGCATATGAAGATCAGGAATATGAAGCAGGTCACAGAACGGGTAAAAGGTTTAAAGGGCAGAAAGCTGTTTCGGCGAAATCAGATCATTATCACAACGCTGGCGGTGATGATCGCGGCAGCGGGGTATCTGAACTATGCGGGAAAACGGGATCTGGAGGCGGGAAGCCGTTTATCCCAGGCAGGAAGCCTGGAGCTTTCAGAGGAAGACCTGATGGCGGAAAACCTGGCGGCACAGTCAGAAACGGTTTCGGACATTTTAAGTCTGGACAATGACCCGGCAGAGGGGGAAGTGGCAGAGGCAGGTCCGGAGGATACAAGTCTTGCACTGGGGGATAATGGAACCGGTGGGGAAGCTTCCACTCAGGAAGGGGAACTTTCAGGAAACAGTACAGATACAGGAAATACTGGCGAAAGTGCGGATCCGGCAGGTTATGAAAATCCGGGAGAAGCTGTTTTGACCAGTGGTATGAGCGTAGCGGATTACATAGCAGGTGTGCAGCTTAGCAGAGAGCAGATCCGGGCAAAGAATAAAGAAACATTAATGAGCCTTATTAACAGCACTAATATTGATGAGGCAGCGAAACAGCAGGCTATCCAGGATATGATCCGCATTACGGAAATATCAGAAAAGGAAAATGCGGCCGAGACTCTTCTTATGGCAAAAGGCTTTGCAGATCCGGTAGTGAGCATTACTGATGACAAGGTAGATGTAGTTATCCATGCATCTTCCATTACAGATCCACAGCGGGCCCAGATCGAAGATATTGTAAAGCGCAAGGCAGAAGTAGGGGCAGACCAGATCATTATCACGCTGCTTAATATGGCAGATTAAAGTCCTGTGGCCATTGCAAAAAATTCCTATACATATCCGGCCGGTTTTGCTATAATAAAGGATAATAACAGTGCAGGAGGTAAGGGATTTGGCAGAAGAAAATCGCAGCACACATAAAGTATATGAAAAAGACAAGATCGGGGAAGTACAGATCGCAGATGAGGTAGTAGCGATCATCGCAGGTCTTGCTGCTACTGAAGTAGAAGGTGTAGATTCCATGGCAGGAAATATCACCAATGAACTGGTTGGAAAGCTTGGCATGAAGAATTTAAGCAAGGGCGTAAAGGTAGATGTAACAGAAGAACATGTATCTGTAGATCTTTCCTTAAATATCCGCTATGGCTACAATATCCCTGCTGTCAGCGAACAGGTTCAGGAAAAGGTAAGCACAGCCATTGAAAATATGACCGGTCTTACAGTTCTGGATGTGAACATCAAGATCGCAGGCGTGAACATGGAAGAAAGCTGAAAATGATGTATAAGTATGCCCTGCAGATATAGGAAGAATGTTTCCTCATCTGCAGGGCATTTTATACATTCTTGTTGTTTTTATGCATTGCCTTTGGTATAATCACTGGTAGTGGAAAAGAATCATGATAGAAAGAGGAAAAAAGAAATGACAAGAAGAGAATTAAGGGAACATTGTTTTAAAATGCTGTTCTCTGTGGATTTTTATACAACCGGTGAAGAAGCAAAAGCACAGATGGAGCAGTATTTCCAGTCACCGGAAGAAGACGATACAGCTTCTGACGGCACTCTTCAGGTAGTGCATAAGGTTGATATTGGGGAAAAGGATCAGGAATATCTTCGTGAGAGAACTTCCAGGATAGTAGATCTGGTAGAAGAGATCGATAAAAAGATCGACGAAGTGGCAGCCGGATGGAAGACAAAACGTATGGGAAAGGTAGAACTTGCCATTTTACGTCTTGCGGTTTATGAGATGCTTTATGATAATACCATTCCGGAAAAGGTATCAGTAAACGAGGCAGTAGAGCTGGCGAAAAAATTCGGCGGAAATGAATCTCCTGCTTTTGTAAACGGTGTCCTTGCTAAATTCATTCCTAAGGAAGGTGCAAAAGAAGAAGCAGAGCCGGCAAAAGAAGAAATAGAGGCAAAAGAAGAAATAAAAGCAAAAGAAGAAACAGAAGAAGCAAAAGAAACAGTCAAAGAAGAGAAAAAAGAGCAGGAATAACAGATGGGAAGCGTTTATACCGTATCCCAGGTGACTTCATATATTAAAAATATGTTCACCCAGGATTTTGCGTTGAACCGCATTTCTATAAAGGGAGAAGTGTCCAACTGCAAATATCATACATCCGGCCATATTTATTTTACATTAAAGGACGGCGGCGCACAGATTGCCGCCGTCATGTTTGCAGGACAGGCAAAAAATCTGGATTTTCATTTGACAGAAGGACAGGAAGTGGTAGTGTCCGGGACTGTAGATGTATATGAAAGGGACGGACGTTACCAGCTTTATGCAAAAGAGATCAAAAGGGAAGGCAGAGGCGATCTGTTCCTGCGCTTTGAAAAACTGCGGGATGAACTGGAAGAAATGGGAATGTTTGATGGATGCTACAAACAGCCTATTCCACAATATGCAAAAAAGATTGGTATCGTTACTGCTTCTACCGGCGCAGCGATCCGTGATATCATGAATATCACAGCCAGACGCAACCCTTATGTCCAGCTGATCCTGTATCCGGCCCTTGTTCAGGGAGAACAGGCAAAATACAGCATTGTAAAAGGAATAAAAACACTGGATGCCTTAGGTCTGGATGTTCTGATCGTAGGACGAGGCGGTGGTTCCATCGAAGATCTTTGGGCATTTAATGAAGAAATGGTTGCAAGAGCCATTTTCGAGTGCCATACCCCGGTGATATCTGCAGTGGGTCATGAAACAGATGTGACCATTGCTGATTATGTAGCAGACCTGCGGGCTCCTACGCCTTCTGCGGCGGCAGAGCTGGCAGTTTTTGATTATAAGCAGTTTGAAGAAACAGTAGCTGCGTATAAGCTGCTCTTAGACAAGGCAGCGAATAGAAAGCTGGAACGTGCCCGTTTTCGCCTGGAGCAGTGCAGGATGCGTTTAAAACTTAAAAATCCGGAGCGCCGGGTCAATGACCGCAGGCAGCAGTTAGCGGATATGGAAGAATGTTTAAACCGGCTGATGCAGGAAGCCTTAAAAGAAAGCAGGCGAAGCATAGAGAAACGCACAGAACGTTTAAACTATCTGATGGCGGGAAAACTGGAAAAAGAAAAACATCGTCTGGCTCTTGATGCCAGCCGGTTAGAGGGACTTTCTCCTTTAAAGAAACTAAGTGCCGGATACGGCTTTGTACAAAAGAAGTCAGGGGAAGCCTTAAGAAGCGTAACCCAGGTAAAGCCGGGAGATACAGTCTGTGTATATGTAACGGACGGCTCTCTGGAAACCCTTGTAAAAGAAGTAAGACCGGATGATATCAGAAAGGTGCGCACCAGTACACCCTTTCGTAAATAACTGTACTGATCGCGTAGGATAGTTATTTCGAAAACGATGTACCAGGAGAGAGGAAGAATAGACATGGCAGGAAGAAAGAAAACAGAAGCGGCTTTGGAAAAGGAAACCAGCATCGAGGAGAATTTCGCCCGCCTGGAAGATATTATAAAAAAGCTGGAAGATGGGGAAAGTTCCTTGGAGGAGACTTTTGCGGGGTATGAGGCAGGAATGAAGCTTGTGAGGTCTTTAAGCAGTCAGATCGATAAAGTAGAAAAACAGATCCAAATATTGAGTGAGGGTGAAGACAATGAGTGATAATACAGTATTTAAAACAGAACTGGAAGAAAGAATCAATAAGATCAATGAGCAGATCGAAAGTTATCTGCCAGAGGAAAAGGGACATCAGAGCACGATCTTTGAGGCTATGAATTACAGTGTGAGAGCAGGCGGAAAACGTCTTCGCCCACTGTTCATGCAGGAGATCTGCAGACTGTTCACAGGAGAAGTACAGCCGGCAGTGGTACCGTTTATGGCAGCTATTGAGATGATCCATACATCTTCCCTGGTGCATGATGACCTTCCATGTATGGATGATGACATGATGCGCAGGGGAAAAGCAAGTACCTGGGCTGAGTATGGCGAGGACATGGGGGTTCTGGCCGGTGATGCTCTGATGATCTATGCTTTTGAAGTGGCTGCGAAGGCATTTAATGAGGTTTCTGAGGCAGATGACCTAAAAAGAGTGGGACGTGCCATTGAAATACTGGCTGCAAAAACTGGTATTTATGGTATGATCGGCGGACAGACGGTAGATGTAGAGTTATCCGGCGGCCCGGTTCCGAAGAATAAACTGGATTTTATCTATCGTTTGAAAACAGGAGCGCTTATTGAAGCATCTATGCTGATCGGTGCTGTTTTAGGCGGTGCGGCAGAGGAAGACTGTAAGATCGTAGAAAGCCTTGCTGGAAAAGTGGGTCTGGCATTCCAGATCCAGGATGATATCCTGGATGTGACAGGAGACCAGAAGGTCCTTGGCAAAGAGGCAGGAAGCGATGAAAAGAACCAGAAGACAACTTATGTGACCATAGAAGGCCTGGAAAAAGCGAAAAAGGATGTAGAGATTCTTTCAGCACAGGCGATTGAAGACTTAAATAAACTGCCTGGAAATAATGAATTTCTGGAGAACCTGATCCGCATCCTTATTAAGCGCCAGAAGTAAAATGCCAGAAATGTTCTCTCGGAATCTTTTTGTACCTGATTTTGTGAGAAGATTTTTTGTTAGTTGTGCCCAAATTTCTGAGGCGTACGCGGTGCGTACGGTGATGAAATTCGGGTGCGGCTGGCGGAAAATCGGCCACAAAGTCAGGTGCAGGAAAGACTCCGGGAGGACATAGAATAAAAAAGGAAGAACTTATGATATTGGAACAGATAAAGGGGCCGGAAAATTTAAAAAATATGTCCCCTGAAGAGCTTTGCGTTCTTGCCGGGGAAATACGTACCTTTCTCATTGAAAAGATCAGTCATACAGGAGGCCATCTGGCGTCAAATCTTGGGGTTGTGGAGCTGACCATTGCATTGCTGCGCACATTTGATCTGCCAAAAGATAAGATTATCTGGGATGTAGGTCATCAGTCTTATACCCACAAGATATTAAGCGGGCGCATGCAGGAATTTGATGAACTGCGCCAGTACGGCGGGTTAAGCGGTTTTCCAAAACGGAAGGAAAGCCCTTATGATGCCTTTGATACAGGTCACAGCTCTACTTCTATTTCTGCAGGTCTTGGCATTGCCCAGGGCCGGGATATCCTGGGGGAAGATTATAAGGTGGTATCTGTCATCGGAGACGGAGCTCTTACAGGAGGCATGGCATATGAGGCTTTGAATAATGCGGCCCGTATGAAGAAAAACTTTATCATTGTCTTAAATGACAATAAAATGTCCATTTCAGAAAATGTAGGCGGCATGTCCAGATATCTTGGCGGTCTGCGCACAGGAAACGGATATAATGATCTGAAGAAAAATGTAGCAGATACCTTAGAACGTATCCCGGTAGTAGGAGAACGTATGATCGACCGGATCAAGCGGACGAAAAACAGCATCAAGCAGCTGTTTATTCCGGGAATGCTTTTTGAAAATATGGGTATTACCTATCTGGGACCGGTAGACGGGCATAATATCCAGGCTTTATGTAAAGTTTTTAAAGAAGCCCAGAAGCTGGATCATGCAGTTTTAGTCCATGTACTGACAAAAAAAGGAAAAGGTTATGAGCCGGCAGAGAAGAATCCGGCAGCTTTCCATGGTGTCAGTCCGTTTGATATAAAAACAGGCAGACCAGTGGCGGAAAAGAAATATCCCACCTATACAGATGTATTTTCCAAAAAAATGTGTCAGTTAGGTGAGACACATCCGGAGCTGGTAGCAGTGACGGCAGCTATGCCGGATGGTACCGGGGTGGCGGCTTTTGGAAAAAGATTCCCGGACCGTTTCTTCGATGTGGGTATTGCAGAAGCCCATGCTGTGACCAGTGCTGCAGGCATGGCGGCAGCAGGGCTGCGGCCGGTGGTAGCAGTTTATTCTTCTTTTTTACAGAGAGGTTATGACCAGATTTTACATGATGTCTGTATCCAGAACCTGCCGGTTATCTTTGCAGTGGACAGGGCGGGACTGGTAGGAAGCGATGGTGAGACCCATCAGGGGATCTTCGATTATTCCTATCTTACATCTATTCCAAACATGAGCGTGGCAGCACCGAAAAATCTCTGGGAGCTGCGGGCCATGCTGGATTTTGCCATGGATTACAAGGCTCCATTTGCCATCCGTTATCCAAGGGGAACGGCATACAGAGGCTTAAAAGAGTTTATGCAGCCTATTTCCTATGGAAAAGGGGAAATGCTTTACGAAGAAGAGGATATTGCCCTGCTGGCTGTGGGAAGCATGGTAAGTACGGGCGAACATGTAAGAGAAAAATTAAAAGAAGAGGGTTATTCCTGTACACTGGCAAATGCCCGTTTTGTAAAGCCTTTTGATAAGGAACTGGTGGAACGGCTGGCAAAGAACCACAGACTGATCGTTACCATGGAAGAAAATGTACTCCAGGGAGGTTTTGGACTTCCTGTGACTGCTTATATCCATGAACATTATCCTCAGGTAAAGGTCTTAAATATAGCAATTCCTGATGCTTATGTTGAGCATGGAAATGTGTCTGTTTTAAGGGAAGGACTGGGAATCGACAGTGATTCCATTATCCGTAAATTAAAAACAGAAGGCTGGCTTTAGATCAGAAATAAAAACTGATACATTGATACAAGGAGAAAACAGATGAAGGAACGGTTGGATGTACTGCTTGTAAAGAGAAATCTGGCAGAATCCAGAGAAAAGGCGAAAGCTTTGATCATGTCCGGTATTGTTTATGTAAATGGACAGAAAGAGGACAAAGCAGGTACTACTTTTGATGAAACAGCACCTATTGAGGTGAGAGGAAATACATTAAAATATGTTAGCCGGGGCGGATTGAAATTAGAGAAGGCCATGACTCATTTTGGAGTAGAGTTAAAAGGCAAGATCTGTATGGATGTTGGTGCTTCTACCGGTGGATTTACAGACTGCATGCTTCAGAACGGGGCAGTAAAGGTGTACTCTGTAGATGTAGGACACGGACAGCTTGCATGGAAGCTTCGCAACGATGAACGCGTGGTATGCATGGAAAAGACGAATATCCGCTATGTGACCCACGAAAACATTCCTGATGAGATCGGATTTTCCAGCATTGATGTTTCTTTTATTTCCCTGACCAAGGTGCTTGGGCCTGTAAAGGCTCTTTTAAAGGATGATGGCCAGGTAGTATGTCTGATCAAGCCGCAGTTTGAGGCAGGAAGAGAAAAAGTAGGCAAAAAAGGTGTTGTAAGAGATAAGGCTGTTCATTTAGAGGTTATTGAAATGGTCATTGCCTTTGCAAAATCCATTGGATTTGAGATCTTAAACCTGGAATTTTCACCGATTAAAGGACCGGAGGGAAATATTGAATACCTGCTGCATCTGCAGAACCATCCGGAAGGAGAAGATGGTCCGGTCATTTATGAGGAAATGCCTGTTGATCCGGTAAAGATCGTAGAGGAAGCACACGCAGCACTGGATAAAGAGTAAGCTTAACGTAAGGGGAATTATGAAATATTTCTATGTAATATCCAATTTAAGCAAAGATTATGTACTGGATGTTCAGGATGAGGTTCAGAACTGTCTGGAAAAAAGAGGGGCAGTATGCCGTTTTATGACCGGTCATGAACGCATGAAAAATGGCAGACATACTCCCAGTGAATATGTGCCGGAAGATACCCAGTGCATCATTACCATTGGCGGTGACGGGACACTGATCCAGGCTGCCAGAGACCTGGCAGGGCGAAATATACCTATGCTGGGAGTCAACAGGGGACATCTGGGCTTTTTAAACCAGGTAGACCGCACAGAAGATATTGACGCAGCTATGGATGCTCTTGTAAATGACCGTTTCCGCTTAGAGCGCCGCATGATGCTGCGGGGAACTGTATTTCATGAGGGAAAACCGGTATTTCAGGACATTGCCTTAAATGAGATCGTAGCTACCAGTGCAGAGCATCTGAGGGTTCTGCGCTATGATCTGGCTGTAAATGATGAATATTTGAATGAATATGCAGCAGACGGAGTAATGGTGGCAACCCCTACCGGCTCTACTGCCTATAATCTTTCAGCCGGAGGTCCTGTTATGGCCCCGGCGGGACGTATGATGGCGGTAACACCTGTGTGTTCCCATACATTAAATGCCAGAAGCATTGTCCTTTCTGAGCAGGACCGTGTAAAGATAGGTATTTTAGGAAAAGGACTGGTCACTTTTGATGGTGACACTTCCCAGAAAACAGGTGCGGGGGACTATCTGATCGTAGAACGTTCGCACACGGAAACAGTAATGGTAAAATTAAAACAGATCTCTTTTATGCAGAATCTGAGCAATTATCTGGGAAATGTTTAAAAACGGGGAAGATTCCGGGAGTACATGGAAATAGGTGGGAGGAAATGCAGATGAAATTGGAACGTCACAGCAAGATCGTAGAGCTGATCGGAAAATATGAAATAGAAACGCAGGAGGAGCTGGCTGAGAAGCTGACCCAGGCTGGCTTTAATGTAACCCAGGCAACTGTATCCAGGGATATCCGGGAATTAAAGCTGACAAAAATCCCAGGTGAAAACGGACGTCAGCGTTATATGGTCCTTGAAAGCCCAAGAGGGACTTCTGCTTCCAAATATATCCGTATTTTAAAAGACGGTTTTGTGTCTATGGACATGGCACAGAATATCCTTGTGATCAAAACAGTTTCCGGCATGGCCATGGCAGTGGCTGCTGCTTTAGATGCGATCAAATTTCATGAAGTAGTAGGATGTATTGCAGGAGATGACACGATCATGTGTGCAGTCCGCAGTGTGGATGATACCATTATCGTAATGGAAAAGATCAAAAAAATGGTAGAAGATTAAACAGGATCAGGGACATAAGATTTTGTAAAACATACAACAGAAAGAGAGGGAAAGCATGCTTCTTGAACTCCATGTGAAAAATCTGGCCCTTATTGAGAAGGCAGATGTAGAATTTGGAGAAGGACTGAATATACTCACCGGTGAGACCGGTGCAGGTAAATCGATCATTATTGGTTCCGTCACCATGGCTTTAGGGGGAAAAGCGTCAAAGGATGTAATACGCTGTGGGGCGGACCATGCATATATTGAGCTGATCTTTTCCGTTGACAGTAAGGAAAAGAAAAAGGCGTTAATGCAGCTTGGAACAGAGCCAACAGAAGAGGGAATGGTCATTATTTCCAGAAAGATCATGCCTTCCCGCAGTGTCAGCCGTATTAACGATGAGACAGTGACTATGGCAAGACTCCGTCAGATCACAGGTCTTTTATTAGATATCCATGGTCAGCATGAGCATCAGTCTCTGCTGTATAAGTCAAAACATCTTGAGATCCTGGATGCCTATGTCAAGGCACAGACCCAGCCGGTGAAAAGGAAAATTGAAGAGGAATATAAGAATTACTGCAGGTTAAAGGAACGTCTTTTATCCTTTAAAACAGATGAGGATGCCAGACTGCGGGAGATGGATTTTCTGCGCTTTGAGATCCAGGAGATTGAAAACGGAGAGGTAAAAGAGGGGGAAGAGGAAGATCTGACCTTAAAATACCGGCGTTTTGCACATGCAAGAAGAATCGCAGAGGAGCTGGAAAATGCCAGAGAGCTGCTGCAGCGTGATTTTGCGGCTCAGGCACTGCGCTCTGTAGAACAGGCGGCTGAGTACGATAAAGCATTAGAGGGGATACGGGACCAGCTTTATGATGCAGAAGCCATTTTAAATGATGCTTCCAGGGAGATTTCATCTTATATGGGTTCTATGGAATTTGATGAAGAGGTATTCAGGATGACAGAAAGCCGTCTGGATCAGATCCATGATCTTCAGAGAAAGTATGGAAATACCACGCAGTTAATGCTTGAAAATCTGGAAAAGAAGAAAAGCAGACTGGAAGAGCTGGAAAATTATGACGATTACAGGGAAAAAACGGAAAAAGAGTTAAAAGAATCCCAGGATCGTCTGGAAGAACGCTGCGCAGAATTATCAGAGATACGTAAAACTGCATCCAGACATCTGGTTGAAAAGATCAAAAATGGATTGATGGACCTGAATTTTCTGGATGTACAGTTTGATATGGAATTTGACCGGCTGCCTCATTTTACAGCATCCGGTTATGATGAAGCCCAGTTTCTGATCTCTACCAATCCGGGACAGCCGGTGCGCCCACTTATGGAAGTGGCCTCCGGGGGTGAATTATCCCGTATCATGCTGGCAATCAAAACGGTTCTGGCAGATTCAGATGATATCCCGACGCTTATTTTTGATGAGATCGATACAGGTATCAGCGGAAGAACAGCCCAGAAGGTTTCTGAGAAGCTTTCTTATATTGCAAAAAGCCATCAGGTGATCTGTATCACACATCTGCCTCAGATCGCGGCAATGGCAGATACTCATTTTGAGATCTGTAAAGCAGCCAGTGAAGGAAGTACAGCTACTTCGATCAGGCGCCTTGACAGAGAGCAGACAGTAGAGGAACTGGCAAGACTTCTTGGAGGAGCTAAGATCACAGATGCTGTTATCCAGAATGCCCGTGAAATGAAAGAACTGGCAGATAAAACAAAATGAAGCGTGGACAGACTTTTAAAGAGCACAATGTGTAATGCATAAGCAATAACCAAAATAAAACAGATTGGAACGACCTTTTACAGAACATACTAACAGGGAGCGCAGGTTATCACAGCCTGCAGCTCCCTGTTTTTTGCATAAAAAAGCCTGTAACGGGCATGTGTGTTACCGGCTGAAAATGGAGAAGGAAATGTAGAAGGAGGTCGTTCTATGAGGGGAAAATCTAACTTTTATAAGCATCTGATCCGGGTATTCTGGCTGTCTCTGGTCATAGGAACAGTGGGGATCTGGTACTATGTGGACAAAAGCATACCGGACCGGATCAGTGTAACAGAACATGACTGGGAAGAATTTACATTTTCCCTTCCATGGCGGGCTACTGTATACAGCGAAAGCGAGGAAGTGGCACTGGGAAATGAAAGCAATATCCCGGCGGATAGTATCACCATAAGCAGCAGAGAACCTTTTTCCATGTATGCAGGGAAAAAGGGAAGTTACCAGCTGGACCTGAAATTATTCGGTGTGATCAAATTTAAGAACATACAGGTAGATGTGGTAGATACCATCAGACTGATCCCCTGCGGCAGTCCTGTGGGTATTTATTTAAAGTCAAAAGGGATCATGGTCATTGGCACCGGACGCATTACCGGTGAAAATGGGATGGAAATGGAACCGGCAGTGGGAAAATTAAAGTCAGGGGATTATATTGAGGCTTTTAACGGGCAGAAGCTTGGGTCAAAGGAAGAGCTGGCAGAGGCAGTAAGCCATTTTCAGGGGGAAAATGTTACATTAACAGTTCGCAGGAACGGGGAAGAAACAGAAGTTAGGATAAATCCGGTAAAAGGAACTGACGGTTCCTGTAAATTAGGGGTATGGGTGCGGGATGATACCCAGGGGATCGGAACCGTGACCTATATGGATCTCAATGGGAAATTCGGGGCACTGGGACATGGAATCAGTGACAGTGACACCGGGGATCTGGTGGAGACCTCTGGCGGAAATCTTTATAATACCCAGATATTAGGAATTGAAAAGGGGAAAATAGGAACGCCGGGAATGCTTTCCGGGGTGATCTATTATGGGCCGAAGTCAGAGATTGGGACTGTAGCGGAAAATACAGATTATGGGATATTTGGAACTGTAAACCAGACTTTCTTAAAAGAACACAGGACCGATTCCATGGAGGCAGCCAGACGCCAGGAAGTAAAAACAGGACCTGCTCTGGTGCGTACCAGTATTTCAGGACAGGTGAAGGATTATTCTGTGGAAATACAGCGGATCGATATGACAGGAAATAAGAAAAATAAAAGCCTGGTGATCAAGATAACAGACCCGGAACTGTTAAATTTAACAGGTGGGATCATCCAGGGAACCAGCGGTTCACCGTTAATACAAAACGGAAAGATCATCGGAGCCATTACCCATGTGTTTGTCCAGGATCCTACAAGAGGATATGGGATATTGATCGAGGATATGATTTCCCACTAAATTGAAGTCACAAATCTATAAAAATTGATAAAATTCCACAATTTCACATAATAAACGATAACTGTTAAAGAAATGTTAAGATGTCTAAAAATGCGGTGGTTTTTTATTGAAATATGACGATATTTGCTTTTATAATATCAACTATAAAAGACTTAATGCGGCAGAGTGATGAAGAATATGAATAAATGAAATCGCGTTAAAGGATGCAGGAGGTAGAAGCATGGAAAATGTAAATGTTGTGATCGTAGATGATAACCCTATGATATTAAACACGCTAGATGAAATGATAAGTTCTGAAGCCGGACTTTCAGTGATCGGCAGGGCAGATAATGGAAAAGATGCCATTGACATGATAAAAGATACCGAACCTGACGTGGTTTTACTGGATCTGGTCATGCCGAGAGTAGATGGTATTACTGTGGTTGAAAACATCAAGAAGAAAACGTCTATGTTTAAAAATCCGGCATTTATCATTTTAAGTGCTGTAGGCGGGGAACAGATGACAGAGGAATCCTTTAAGGCAGGTGCCAATTATTTCATTATGAAGCCTTTCGACAGGGATATTCTGGTAAATAAGATCCGCCGCATTGGAAAACGCCCGTCCCGCCCGGTTATGGGAAAGGTGTTAGAGGCGCCACAGAAAGCATCTACACCGGAAGAGGAAAAATATAACAAGGAAGAGTACTTAAAAGAGCATTTGGAGACAGATATTACCAAAATGCTCCATGAATTAGGTATACCGGCACACATAAAAGGTTATCAGTATCTGCGGGATGCCATCACTATGGTAGTAAAAGACCGGGAAATGATGGAAGCTGTGACCAAGATCCTGTATCCTGAGATCGCAAAGAAAAATCTCACCAGCTCCAGTCGCGTAGAGCGGGCTATCCGTCATGCGATCGAGGTTGCCTGGGGCAGAGGAAGCCTGGAAGTGATCGATGAGCTGTTCGGATATACCATCAGTACGGGAAAGGGAAAGCCGACAAATTCAGAATTTATTGCCCTGATCGCCGATAAGATATGTCTGGATTATAAAAAGATAGGTGTGGACCTAAGCGCGTAAAGATTTTGTTAAAAAAAATTTACGAATAAATTCTTTCTTATTTCCCAAAAGTACGGTATACTATAGGAGATTAAGGCAAAACGCCGCCTGTAACCCAGGAGAGGGAGGTTTGGATGAAAAGGATTTTATTTGCAGCATCTGAAGCAGTACCATTTATAAAAACAGGGGGATTGGCAGATGTAGTTGGCTCACTTCCAAAGTGTTTCGACAAGAGATACTTTGATGTAAGAGTTATTATTCCAAAGTACCTGTGCATTAAGCAGGAATGGCGGGACAAGATGCAGTATGTGGACCATTTCTATATGGACTACTTAGGACAGAGCCGTTATGTAGGTATCCTGCAGTATGTACATGAGGGGATTACATTTTACTTTATTGATAACGAAAGCTATTTTAACGGACCCAAACCATATGGGGACTGGTATTGGGATCTGGAGAAATTCTGTTTCTTTTGCAGGGCAGCGCTTTCTGCACTGCCGGTGATCGGATTCCAGCCGGATATAGTACACTGTCATGACTGGCAGACTGGTCTGATCCCGGTTCTGTTAAAGGACAGCTTCCATGGCGGGGATTTTTACCGCAATATGAAATCTGTCATTACCATCCATAACCTGAAATTTCAGGGCGTATGGGATGTAAAGACCATTCAGAGATTTACCGAACTGCCGGATTATTATTTCACACCGGATAAGCTGGAGGCATATAAAGACGGCAATCTGTTAAAGGGCGGTATCGTTTATGCAGATGCGATCACTACTGTAAGCAACACCTACGCAGAGGAGATCAAGATGCCATTTTATGGCGAAGGTCTGGATGGACTGATGCGTGCAAGGGCAAACAGCCTGCGGGGTATTGTAAATGGCATTGATTATGATGAGTTTAACCCGGAAACAGACCGTTATATTGTACAGCCGTATACAGCAAAGAATTTCCGCAAGGAAAAGGTGAAAAATAAGAAAGCCCTTCAGCAGCAGTTAGGACTTCCTGTAGATGAGAAGAAGTTCATGGTAGGCATTGTTTCCCGTCTTACCGACCAGAAGGGACTTGACCTGGTACAGGGCGTTATGGATGAGCTTTGCAGCGATGATATGCAGCTGGTAGTATTAGGAACCGGCGATGAACGTTATGAGAATATGTTCCGCCATTATGACTGGAAATACCATGACCGTGTATCTGCCCAGATCTACTATTCTGAGGAAATGTCTCATCGCATTTATGCAGGTTGTGATGCATTCCTGATGCCGTCCTTATTTGAACCATGTGGTTTAAGCCAGCTGATGGCCCTGCGTTACGGTACAGTGCCTATTGTCAGGGAGACAGGCGGTTTAAGAGATACCGTACAGCCGTATAATGAATTTGAAAGCACAGGAACAGGCTTCTCTTTTGCAAACTATAATGCACATGAGATGCTTGGAAGCGTGCGCTATGCAAAATATATTTACTACAACAAACGCCGTGAGTGGAATAAGATCATAGACCGTGATATGGCAGCTGATTTCTCCTGGGGAACTTCTGCAGCCAGGTATCAGGAACTTTATGACTGGCTCATCGGCTAAAGTATCAAGTCAGGCGCTGCCGTTTTTATGGGCAGCCATATTTAGAAAGAGGTGTGACACTCATGGAAATGCCGGAAGCAAATGAATATATAAGTGATCCGGAGTACATGGAGTGTGTGTCAGATATATTGGACCATCCTGTATTCCAGTCCATGGATCAGTACATACAGCATGGTACTACAACCTGTAAATGTCATTGCATACAGGTATCATATCTGGCCTATACATGGTGTAAGAGATTTGGAGGAAACTGGAGGAGCGCTGCAAGAGCAGGGCTTCTCCATGATCTTTTTTTATACGACTGGCATACACATGCCAGGGAGACAGGAGATCATTTCCATGGTTTTACCCATCCGCGTACTGCCATGGAAAATGCAAAGCAGTATTTTGAACTGACAGAAGAAGAAAAGGATGCGATCCTGCGTCATATGTGGCCGCTGACACCGGTTCCGCCGTCAACGAGAGCGGGGTATGCGGTCACTTTTGCCGATAAAATGTGCTGTGTGGAGGAGACAAAAGCCACTGTAAGGCGGCTGGCAGCTGTGCCGGGGCATATTTTATTTGCACAGGCGGCAGAAAGGGGAAAATTTTAAAATATGGATACATGGAAAGCAATGCTGGGAAATCAGGTTCTGGTCAGCGCTGTAGTGGGCTGGACCGTAGCACAGGTATTAAAGACCCTGATCGACTTTGCTTTAAATAAAAGTTTCAATGCAGAACGTCTGGTAGGTTCCGGCGGTATGCCAAGTTCTCATTCAGCTACTGTTTGCGGACTGACAACTGCAGCGGGGTTAAAATATGGTGCCGGTTCTTTTGAATTTGCCATATCCTTTATACTGTCCATGGTAGTCATGTATGATGCAGTAGGCGTAAGACAGGAAACAGGAAAACAGGCCAGACTGTTAAATTCCATTCTCCTTGAAAATCCTCTGAAATTAAGCGGTGAGGTGCTTCAGCAGAAGTTAAAGGAATATGTGGGCCATACACCGATCCAGGTGTTTGCAGGAGCTGTTCTGGGGATCATTTTAGCACTTGTTATAAATAACTATTATTAAATTTCCCTTTGGAGGAACCAATGAGTATTTTTAATTATGTAAACTGGTTTTTTATGTACAGCTTTCTGGGATATCTTCTGGAATGTATTGTACTCACAATCGAATATAAGAAGCCTGTGGTGGACCGTGGTTTTGGCCATGGCCCCTTTTGTATCATATACGGCTTCGGCGCAGTAGGCGCATGCCTGCTGTTGAGCCCGTTATCAGATCATCCGGTAGAACTGTATACAGCATCTATGACTATGGCAACTACCATGGAGCTGATCACAGCCAATGTGATGATCCGCCTGTTTGGAAGCTTCTGGTGGGATTACAGCCACAAGCCATTTAACTACAGGGGCATCATCTGTCTGGAGAGCAGTCTTGCATGGGGACTTTTAGGCCTGTTTTTCTTTTATTATCTGGACGGCTGGGTCCGCACTGCAGTAGGTTATATTCCGGGCCGGATCAGCGCAGTGATGGCAGTTGCCCTTACTTTATTCTATCTCTGTGACTTTTTTTGGTGCATCCGTATGCGTCTTGGTGTGCCGGAAGGCGGAGAAGATGAAGAATGCGAAGAGACAGTAGGAAGACTAAAGGTATACTGATATGGAATTAAAGGAAAGCCTGAAGGAGTGGAAGGTAGTTCTGGCTTCTGCTTCTCCAAGAAGAAAAGAACTTTTGGAACAGATCGGCATTATCCCTGATATCCGTCCAAGTGCAGTGGAAGAGGAGAAAAATGAGGAAGAACCGTCAAAGCTGGTGGAAAATCTTTCTTATATAAAGGCTGCAGATGTGGCTTCCAGATGTGAGGCTGGAACACTGGTGATCGGAGCAGATACGGTAGTTGCTGTATGCCCGAAGGGGGAAGAAAGACCTGTGATCCTTGGAAAACCGGGGAACGCAGAAAATGCAGGAAACATGATCCGCCAGATCCAGGGCCATGTACATCAGGTGTATACAGGTGTGACCGTTATCCTTTGTCAGGAAGCCGGGTCATACGCAGGAAGCACATTTTCTGAAAAGACGGATGTAGAGGTCTATGATATGGAAGATGGGGAGATCGCAGCTTATGTAAGTACAGGTGAACCACTTGATAAGGCTGGCGCTTATGGGATCCAGGGAAGCTTTGCAGCTTATATCAGGGGGATCCATGGAGATTATACCAATGTAGTGGGGCTTCCCTTAGGGCGGCTGTGCCATGAGATAAAGAAACTTCTGGAGGAACAGGAAAATGATCAAGCTGGTCGTAACTGATGTAGATGGAACTCTGGTTGAAGATGGTTCTCCCAATATCGATCCAGAATTATTTGAGACTATTTTAAAGTTAAGGGAAAAAGGTATCCAGTTTGCAGTTGCCAGCGGAAGACCGTGGGCCAGTGTAGAGCGTACCTTTGACCCGGTGAAGAAAAAGGTGTTTTATATTGCCAATAATGGCTCTTATATCGGCTGTTATGGCAGAAGCCTGTATGTATATCCCATTGACCGCCAGATCATGAAACGTCTGATCTTAGCTGTGCGCCAGATTCCAGGACTTTCCATGGTGTATGCGGCAGCAGACGGGGATTATACAGAGTCCAAAAATGAGGCGCTGTGTAACTGGCTGGTGGAAAGCTATAAATTTAATCTTCGCAGGGTAGATGATCTGTTAGAGGTTGCAGAGGACTGCACCAAGCTTTCTATTTATAAAGACAGCGGTGTGGAAGCGGCTGCAAGGTCTCTTGTAGAAGAGTTTAAGGATATTTTACAGATTTCATGTGCCGGGGATATGTGGCTTGACTGTATGGCAAAAGATGTAAATAAGGGGCATGCAGTAAAGGTGATCCAGGACAGTCTGGGGATAAAACCAGAAGAGACCATGGCTTTTGGTGATCAGTTAAATGATGTGGAAATGTTAAAGCAGGCTTATTACAGCTTTGCAGTGGCAAATGCCAGGGATGAAGTGAAAAAAGCAGCCAGATTTCAGGCTGATAGCAATGTAAATAATGGGGTTTTAAAAATTTTACAGAAGCTGCTGTAAAAAGGAGTTAAGGATTGCAGAGTAATAAATACAGGATGAGACGGGGCACATTGCTGGCCGTGAGTATGCTTCTGTTTTGCATTTCCCTTCTTTCCGGCTGCGGTAAACTGCCGGAGGGGATGTTAAAACAGGAAAAAGAGCTTTACACACAGGGACAGATCCGCATGATCGCGGCAACAGAGAGGAATCGTTATCAGAACTTATATACAGGACAGCTATGGTCGGTGACAGCAGATGGACAGGGAAATACCTTTGAGTCTCTTTTAAAGAGCCAGATCGGTCAGTTTTTAGAGGAGCTGGCTGTAGTGGATCGCATGGCAGATGAACAGGGCATCCAGCTTACAAGTCAGGACGAGGATGATATTAACAATCTTGCAGAAGAATATTATACAGGTCTTTCAAAAGAAGATCTGGCATATATGCAGGTGTCAAAGGATGAGGTTCTGGATCTTTACCGGAAATATTACCGGGCAGATAAGACGGTAAGCCAGATGACAGAAAGCAAGAACCTGGAAGTCAGTGATGCGGAGGCAAAGGTGATCCAGGTAGAACGGATCGAAACAGATTCCCGGGAAAAAGCAGAAGAACTTTTGCTCCAGGCAAGTGAGGAAAAATCAGATTTTACTTCTATCGCAGAGAAAAATTCCCTGAACAGCCAGATAAAGTTTCAACTGGAGTGGGGACCGGACCTGAAAGAACCGGACAGGTCGGCCTTTGCTTTAGAGGCAGATGAGATCAGTGATATTATAGAAAAAGACGGTCGTTTTTATATCCAGAAATGTGTGAATGCCTATGACCAGCAGGCAACTGCCCTGCGCAAGGAGCGGCTGGCCCAGAAAAAGAAAACAGAGGCATTTCAGGAGATATATCTGCCGTATCAGGAAAAATACAGAGTCCGCCTGGATGGGGATGTCTGGGAAAATATTGATTTTTCAGCAGGAGAAGGCTGTAACAGTGACAACTTTTTCTCCTTGTATCACAGTTATTTCAGCAAATAAGGGGGTAGATTAAATGACAAAGGATAAGAAGGTAAATCTTTTAACAGGTGCCATACTGGCAGCAGCACTGGCCATGACCGCAGCTTTTCCGGCATCAGCAAAGGAAGAGCGCACACCGGTGGGCCATATTACACTGAATTTTGATGCAGATGTGCAGGCCGGGGATGTGGATGCTTCTGTGTCTGTTTCAGTGGAAGACGGAAGCTGTTCTGTAGAAAGCGCTGATTTTGTCAATGAACAGGAATACTGGGCCGGAGGTGTAAAGCCAAAGGTAGAGGTATGGCTGTCTGCAGACAGTGACTGCTATTTTTCAAAATCCGGAAAAGCAGCATTTACTTTTAACGGGGATAAAGTAAAATACGTTTCCAGCGCTACAAAGTATGATAAAGAGCTGTTAAAGCTGGTAGTAACACTGGAGAAGCTGGATGATGAGGAGGAGGATCTGGATGTAGGTGATCTTTACTGGGATACGGCAAACGGAATTGCCCACTGGAATCACCAGAGCCTGGCAAAAAGCTATAAAGTCCGCCTGTGCAAAGGAAAAGGAAGCACGTCCAATGATAATGGTGTTGGCCCTACTTACACAGTGAAAGAAAACAGTTTTGATTTTTCTGAAAAATTCCCTAAAAGTGGAAATTATTATTTTAAGGTCCGCGCAGTGGATATAAAAGGCAACATGGGCGACTGGGAAGAGTCTCCATGGATTGAGGTTTCCAAAGAAAATATTCTTTCCTGGAAGGGAGAATGGAAAAGCGATGATACCGGCTGGTGGTATATAAACCGTGACGGGTCTTATCCGAAGAGCTGCTGGCAGGAGATCGATTCCAAATGGTATTTCTTTGATGAGAATGGTTATATGAAAACCGGCTGGATTCACTGGAATGAAAAGGATTATTTCTGCGATGAGACGGGAGCCATGCTGGTAAATACAGTAACACCGGATGGTGCATCTGTTGGGGAAGATGGAGCAAGGCTGTAAGGTATGGCGCAGAAAACCAGTATAAAAGCCTTGTAATTTTAATGTGAATATGGTATCATTAATTTTGTTTAACTATAGGATGTATTCTTAGGGAGTACATTAAGAAACGGAGAGGTGCAGACAAATGGCAGTAGTTAAGGTTCTTTTATCCATTATATATGTAGTTCTTGGTATCGCTATTTCTGTAGTCATCCTGATGCAGGAAGGCAAGTCCAACGGACTGGGAAGTGCTATCGGCGGTATGGCAGACAGCTACTGGAGCAAGAATAAGGGACGTTCTATGGAAGGTGCTCTGGAGCATTTTACCAGATATGGAGCGATCGTATTTATGATCATCACCCTTATTCTGAATATTCTTCTGAAGGTTCAGGGATAATAGAAGCAGACAGTCAAAACACCCTTCGTGCAGCTGGCGGAAGGGTGTTTTTCTTTTATAAAAGTACATTAATAAAGAAAAGAGGTTATATGGACAGAGAGTTATTGGAACAGAGAAAACAGATGCTGACGGAGCTGGTGCATGATAAGTCTTATGTGCCTATGAAGGCGAAGGAGATCGCCATGCTTTTAAATATCCCCAAGGCTATGCGGAAAGAATTGCAGGAAGTGTTAGATGAACTGGTTTTGGAAGGAAAGCTGGGTATCTCCAAAAAGGGAAAATATGGAAAGCCGGAAACCTTTGCAGTAGTGGGTATATTTTCAGGACATGCAAGAGGCTTTGGTTTTGTTACTGTGGAAGGTATGGAACAGGATGTGTTTATACCGGAGGATAAGACCGGAAGCGCCTTAAATGGTGATAAGGTGCAGATCGTCATCGAATCGGAAGGCCGTAACGGACGCAGGGCAGAAGGTACGGTCTTAAAGGTGTTAGAGCATGCTAACAGTGAGCTGGTGGGTTATTACCAGAAGAATAAGAATTTTGGCTTTGTGATCCCGGATGATCAGAAGATCGCTAAGGATATTTTTATCCCCCAGGGCTGTGACATGGGGGCTGTGACCGGACATAAGGTTGTGGTAAAGGTAACGGATTTCGGAGATGAGAAAAAGAAGCCGGAAGGGCGGGTCAAGGAGATCTTAGGACATGTAAATGATCCCGGCACAGATATTTTATCTTTGGTACGTGCTTATAATCTTCCGGAAGCTTTTCCGGAGGAAGTAATGAAGGAAGTAGAGGATGTTTCGGATCAGCTGCCTACGGAAGGTTTAAAGGAATTACCGGAAGGCTTTGAGGGCAGAAGGGATTTAAGAGATCTGCAGACGGTGACTATAGATGGAGAGGACGCCAAGGATCTGGATGATGGGGTGACTCTGGAAATACTGGAAAATGGGAATTACCGTCTGGGTGTGCATATTGCAGATGTAAGCAATTACGTAAAAGAAGGAAGTGCACTGGATAAAGAGGCATTGAAGCGTGGAACCAGTGTGTATCTGGTGGACCGTGTGATCCCCATGCTGCCGCACAAGCTTTCCAATGGGATCTGCTCATTAAATCAGGGAACAGACCGTCTGGCTATGAGCTGTCTTATGGAGGTAGATGCTCAGGGAAATGTGGTGGATCATGAGATATGCGAAAGTGTGATCCGGTCTGACAGACGGATGACTTATACGGCAGTAAATGCTATTTTGTCAGAGGCTGATACACAGGAGAAGGAAGAGGAAAAGGCGGCTTTACTGGATGAGTATAAGGATTTTGTTCCTATGTTTGAGCGTATGAAGGCGCTGTCTGGTATTTTAAGGGAGAAGCGCAGTAAAAGGGGAGCTATTGATTTTGATTTTCCGGAGAGCAAGATCATTTTGGATGAGAAGGGAAAGCCGGTAGACATTCATCCTTATGAGAGAAATGTAGCTACAAAGATCATTGAGGATTTTATGCTCCTTGCAAATGAAACGGTGGCAGAGGACTATTTCTGGCAGTCTGTTCCTTTCCTGTATAGGACCCATGATGAGCCGGATCCTGAGAAGATGAAGCAGCTGGGGGTATTTATTAATAATTTTGGGTATTCTTTAAGGCTGTCTAACGGGGAAGTGCATCCGAAAGAGTTGCAGAAGCTCCTTGATAAGATTGAAGGGAAGCCAGAGGAGCCGCTGCTTGCAAGGCTGACATTACGGTCTATGAAGCAGGCAAAGTATACTACCCAGTGTACAGGACATTTTGGGCTGGCTGCAAGGTATTATACTCATTTTACATCGCCTATACGCAGATATCCGGATCTGCAGATCCACCGGATCATAAAAGAGTGTCTCCATGGGGGAATGAAAGAAAAGCGGATCGCTCATTATGATAAGGTGCTGCCACAGGTGGCAGTGCAGACTTCAGCCTTAGAACGTCGTGCGGATGAAGCGGAACGTGAGACTGAGAAGATGAAGAAGTGCGAATATATGTCTAAGTTTGTAGGACAGACCTTTGAAGGAGTGATCTCAGGAGTTACTAATTGGGGATTTTATGTGGAATTGCCTAATACAGTGGAAGGCCTGGTGCGAATTAGTGAGCTACGGGATGATTATTATATTTTCGATGAGAGCAGATATGAGCTGGTAGGAGAAATGAGCAGGAAGGTGTACAAGCTGGGGCAGCCGGTACGTGTAGTTGTGGCCGGTACAGATAAGCTTTTGCGGACTGTTGATTTTGTTCTGGAAAATCAGATGGTATAATGGTATGATAGTGTGAGAAATGAAAGAGGAGGTGTTTATCATTTCTAAGGAAAGTATTAAGCTGATCG
>UMEX01035329.1_pt1 | contig 27093 bp, 22 predicted proteins | sample 1964871 | NCBI WGS metagenome assembly UMEX01 (sample SAMEA4836032, study PRJEB28245) | human gut metagenome | biome: gut microbiome; material: fecal sample | place: Denmark | collected 2008
CCTTTCACGGTAACGCCTTCCGTGTGTAATTTGTCCACCAGTTCGTCAGATGCTTTTACCGCGTACGGGCGGGCTGCTAAGGGTGTCCAGTGACACTCCTTGATAAAGGCCTCCTCGAAAGCGGCATCACATACCATTTCGTTATCCCGGTAGAAACGCAATACCCCGTCTATGCCGAGGCTCATTTCCGAGATCACGAATGAATGTACGGGTACATCTGCCTGCACGGAACCGGAAGTCCCGATTCGTACTATATTTAATGTTTTCTTTTCTGCGTTTATTTCTTTGGTGTGCAAGTTGATATTGACCAAAGCGTCCAGTTCATTCATCACGATGTCGATGTTATCCGCACCGATTCCGGTAGAGATAACTGACAGGCGGTGTCCCTTGTAATATCCGGTGATGGTACAGAACTCCCGGTCGCTTTTCCTGACTTCTATTTTCTCGAAATACGAGGCAATCATTTCTACTCGGGAAGGGTCACCCACGAGGATCACTTGTTTTGCCAGATCTTCGGGATGAAGGTGGAGGTGAAAGACACTCCCGTCATCGTTTGTGATTAATTCTGATGATTTTATTGGCTCCATATACTGTTTACTTTTTGAGCAACCAAATTTAGTAAAACAAATAATACCGGACAAATGTTTGGGGGTTTTTAATCCTGCCGCTCCGGCTGGAGTAAAAAGTTACAGGTTACAAGTTAAGTCTTCGACTTTAAACCTGTAACCTGCTAACTTGTAACCTGTAACTTAAAAGTCCGGCTATCTCGGCCGGACTTTTAATTATTTTGCGTAGTTTATAGCGCGTGTTTCTCGAATCACCGTGACTTTCACCTGTCCGGGGTAGGTCATTTCATCCTGAATCTTTTTAGCGATCTCGTATGAAATTTTCTCTGCCTCCGTGTCAGATACCTTTTCACTACCAACGACTACCCGTAATTCGCGGCCTGCTTGGATGGCGTAGGTCTTGACCACTCCATTATAAGAAAGTGCAAGGTCTTCCATCTCTTTCAGTCGTTTGATGTATGACTCAACTACTTCCCGTCTTGCTCCCGGACGTGCGCCTGAGATGGCATCACAAGCCTGAACGATCGGGGCGATCATCGTTGTCATTTCAATTTCTTCGTGGTGAGCACCGATAGCGTTGCAAATATCCGGTTTCTCCTTGTATTTTTCTGCTAGGCGCATACCGAGGATTGCGTGCGGTAATTCCGGTTCGTCATCGGGCACTTTACCTATGTCATGCAATAATCCGGCACGTTTTGCTTTCTTCACGTTCAAGCCTAATTCTGCGGCCATGATGGCACAGAGGTTGGCTGTTTCGCGAGCGTGTTGTAACAAGTTCTGCCCGTAAGAAGAACGGTATTTCATTTTGCCGACCAACCGGATTAATTCCGGGTGCAACCCGTGAATACCCAAGTCGATGGTGGTGCGTTTTCCAGTCTCGACGATCTCTTCCTCGATTTGTTTTTTCACCTTGTTTACGACTTCCTCAATCCGTGCCGGGTGAATACGTCCGTCGGTAACTAATTGGTGAAGTGAAAGGCGAGCGATTTCTCGTCTTACCGGGTCAAATCCGGAGAGAACAATTGCCTCCGGGGTGTCGTCCACGATGATTTCAACGCCAGTGGCTGCTTCCAGCGCCCGGATGTTACGTCCTTCCCGTCCGATGATACGTCCCTTGATTTCATCCGAATCTATATGGAATATAGATACGGCATTTTCGGTAGCGGTTTCCGTGGCCACCCGTTGGATGGTTTTTACCACGATCTTTTTCGCTTCCATGTTTGCCGTCATTTTTGCCTCTTCCATAATCTCGTTCACGTATGACATCGCTTCGGTTTCGGCCTCGTCTTTCAAAGAACTGATGAGTTTTTCCTTTGCCTGATCGGCAGACATCCCGGAAATGGCTTCCAATTGCTCGATCTGTTGTTTTTTGAATTTATCCAGTTCGGCGTGTTTCTTTTCCAGTAATTCTTTTTGGGCCTCTAGCGTCTCCTGTTGTGTCTCCGCGTCTTTGATCTTGCGTTGACATTCTTCCATTTTACGAGCCAATTCGGCATCTTTTTGTTTTAGCTTATTTTCCGCGAGAAGGATTTTGCTATTGCGGGCATTCACTTGTTTTTCGTGTTCGGCCTTTATCTGCAGGAATTTCTCCTTTGCTTGCAAAATCTTGTCTTTTTTAATTACTTCCGCCTCTGCTTCCGCTTCCTTGATGATGTTTTTGCTCCTGTATTTCAAGGTCATGTTGATTAGCAGGTATCCTAGAACGAATCCCACTATCAGAGCAATAACACCGGTAATTATTATTGTTATCATATTCGTAACTTGAATTTATAGTTATATAATATATTTTGGTGTTTTTTGTTTATACAAAAAACCCGCATCATTTCTTCTTTAAAAAACCCCTGTTAGACACGGGTAGAGCTGCCGTCAGATTCAAACTTCCACCGTCCCGAAGGAACCCCGAAGGGTTGAGGCCTGTCTTTGGCTAACTAAGCTTCACTCTAATTGGTTAAGTGTTGAGTTTTCCAGTTAAATACGAAATAATGCGGGTATATCTATTTCCTTTTCAAAGAACTCTTTCTTTTTTACTCTTTCACAACTTCGTCGAGCCTGCTACTAATCTTCTTCACCTCGTCCAATACCGGCTCCACGTCGTTTCGCCTTTCAGCCTCCAGCATCTTTACCGTGAATTGTAACGCGGTAACAGCTAGAAAATCAACGGGATCAGCAGTTGCGTACTTTTCCCTATATTTTGCAATCTTACTATTAATCAGCTGTGCAGCTTTTCTGATCTCCTCTTCTTCCTCTCTCTCTATGGTCAGAACGCAGGGCCTACCGGCTATATTTAGCGTAATAGTAAGTTTATCATTCATATTTAATTATTCAAAAGAGCAATACATTTATCAATCTCCCGCACAAGTTGGCTTATTCTATTTTTGGCCTCGGAACTTCCTTCTCCGGTCGAGATAGCAGCAGCCACCTTCAATGTCTTGATTTCTTCATGTAATTTCATGTTCTCACTTTTCATCCGCTCGATTTGAATCCTGAGTTCTTTCATCTCTGAATCCATCTCTCTGTTTTTGTCCAGTGAGGATATATATAGTTTTATCAGTCGTTCAACTTTTGTGTTTAGCTCGTTAATAACGGCATCTTGTTTTGCTGTCATAACATAATCTTTACACCACAAAGATAGAATAATTTCTTTTAAATATCAATAGTGTTATTAATTTTGCAATGGATTTAATGGTTTTTTTATGACAAACAAAATAATGTGGAGAGGGATTGGAGCTTTGTTGTTGATGTTACTTCTTTTATCATCAAATGTTTGCGCGCAAACTGACACGTTGCTTTACCCGTTGAAAAATGTTCCGCTACTGAGTGGGAATTTCGGAGAATTGAGAGCGACGCACCTGCATACCGGGTTGGATTTTAAAACCGGAGGACGGGAAGGACTACCGGTGATTTGCGTGAAAGACGGTGTCGTGGCACGTGTAAAGGTTTCTGCCACGGGGTACGGGAATGCCCTGTATCTGGAACACGAGGGGGGAATAACCACGGTGTATGGTCATTTGAGCCGTTTTGTACCCCGAATTACGAAAATCGTGAGAAATATACAATATAATAAGGAGTCATTCGAGGTGGACGAGAATATGTCGGGCTATGAACTCCGTTTTCGTGCGGGTGACACGATTGCTTATAGCGGGAATACCGGCTCTTCGGGTGGTCCTCATTTGCATTTTGAGGTGCGAGACACGAAAAGCGAGCGTGCTTTAAATCCTTTGCGTTTTCTTTCGGTGAAGGATCAAACGGGACCGAGCGTGCGAGGGGTTTACGTGTATCCGATTTCAAGCGAGGGGGTGCGGAATGCTGCACGTCGGGTGGAGGTGAAAAATACGGGTAACCGGGTATTCCGGGGAGGAAAGATCGGGGTGCCTGCCGGAATGGTCGGGATCGGGATACAATCTGATGACTACATGAAAGATTCTTGGAATAAATTGGGCGTGTATGATTTGAGCGTGAGTACCAACGGACAGGAGGTCTTTAAAATGACCATGAATGAGCTTTCTTTTGACCAGACGTTTTTGGTTAACGAGTTGAAGGATTTTCATCATTACAGGGAAAACCGCTTGGTTTACTTGACTTTCGGGAACTATCAGGAGCAATTGTTGTCCGTTAGTAATCAGAACGGGGGATTTATCCCGGTTGAGAAAGATAGCGTGGTGGATGTTACGGTTGATTTATCGGATATTAATGGGAATCGTTCTAGGATCGTGTTCCAGTTATGGGGTAAATCTCCCTTGCGGAAATTGGTATTGGCAGATGGGGAAAAATTATTGACGAATCACCAAAACGATAGCTTGAGAAAAGGAAAATATACCCTGTGGTTGGAGGCAGATGCTTTATCCTATCCGATCGTGTGCAAGCCGGAGGTGTCTTCCCGCTTGAGAGATAGTGTCGAGACGATCGAGGTGTTTTCTACCGGGAAACAAATATACCCGTTGATGAAAAATGCCCGGTTGGTGGTTGGCGGGAAGTTCCCGGAAAAGTCCGTGATCTGTTTGCTGGAGAAAAATAATCGTTTTTCTGCCTTGAAAACCCAATGGACGGAAGAGGGGCTTGAGGCATTCCCCCGGGTGTTGGGTGAATACACGGTTCGTCAGGACACGATTGCCCCGGTTATTTTTTACACGGGGAGGGCCGGGCAGAAAATCCGGTTTCGGATGATTGACGACTTGTCTGGTATCTCTTCTTATCGGGTGGAGGTGAATGGAAAATGGTGTTTGTTCACATATGACGCGAAAAATCGCCTGTTGGAAGGTAACATAAATGAACCCGTTTTCGTGAAAGGAAAAAACAGGCTTGTCTTGAAGGTGGAGGATGCCGTGAAAAATATTGCTACCTTTGAGACGGATATTTATAAAAAGTAGAAATAACAATGAATATAGAAGACGCAAAACAACTGGCAAAACAAGGCGATCGGGAAGGAGCGATTACCATGCTCCGGCAAATGTTAGAACAGAATGAAGGAGAACGGGAACTCGTGCTGTTGGAACTGGGAGTGGTGTATAATGCCATGGGGGAGACAACGCAAGCGATAAACCATCTGAATGAGGTGATGCGTATAAATCCTGAAAATACAAAGGCGAAGGCCTATCTGGATATGATTAACGGGATTCTTGATTATTATTGTAAGGACTTGTTGAATCCCTGATGTACCTCCGTAATTCTCTTGAAATACCGAAGTAATAATCTCGCATGATTCTTTCATCCAACTTTTCGCTCCGTTGCTCGCTTATTGGGAATGGGTTATGAAAGGGCGATGGAAGGGAGTTGGAAGGGCGTGAGGAGATTATTACTTTGGTAAAAGTCTGGTATTACACTGTCTTTAAACTATGTCAATCTATGCTTCTCTTGATTGTTTGCTGATAGTTCATTTAGACCACGGAGCATTCATCCTGCATTCTTCTTGCATTCATCTTCGATAAAATTGATTTTTGAGACGATTGTATTTGTAATTTGAGTGTGTGGTGTAGTATATTAGCTATCTGGAAAAATAGACTTGTTGGGCAGGTAAGGAGGGGGAAGTCTATGAGAAGGGGGGGCAGCGGCGAGCGAGTTCCCTCTCCCATCTTGTGATGGTATAGATTGGATTAATCCTCTTCTTCTTGTGCCAATTTTATTCCTACTGCGTTTAGCTTCGCTTCAATCTCGTTTGCTGCTATAGGACCACAGTTGTGGAATTTTAGTATTTGATTTTTCGTGTATTTTGTTATGTCTTCTACTATATCTATATCTGCACCCAGTAAAACGTTGGTACTCCTTGTGCTAAATTCAAACTTCCGAATGCTTGTTGCCAGTATTTGTTCTATTGTTTTGGCTTGTTTCTCCTTTTTGGTCGCGTATCCTTCCAATTCTGCAATTATTTCTTTAGCCTCGTTTAGAATCTCGATAAGTCTGTTGATTTTATCCTTTTCCATGATGTTGTGTATTTATTGGATGCAGAGATAATTTATTTGTGGTGAAAAATATCCTTGATAGCTTTATTTTTGCCTTGTAATTTGAATTAGTGAAAGTTGAGAATAAAGATTATGGTTATATAATTGATCCAGCTTTCACTGTTATTATAAAGTAATAAGCGAAGATTGTACTATTTTGTCGAAAACTTGAAAAATAATTTAGTGCTTTTTTTGTTTATGAGATAATTATTTATCATCTTTGCGCTGACAGAACGCAACACGTTCGGTTTTTATTGATAGCGTGCAATTATGCACTGTGAACGGAAACTAGCAACTTCTATATGGGCCACGGTGATTGCAACGCCTTCGAACCTGATTACGTATAGTAATATATCATAGTCGGGTCGAGGCTTGCTTTTCGTGTCCATTGGTTTGCTAGACCTCCGTTACGAAGAGCAGCCCGGTCCGATTTTATAAATCTTCCGGATTGCTAAAATATAGCGCCGGATTTTTTTAATTCCGGTGCTAACAAGAAAGCAGCCGGAAACGCACAGGGGAGCCACATTCATCTTCTCACATTAGTAGTTTGAATCCCACCCGGCTGTTTTCTTTAAAAATAGAATTGATAGGTTGGATACTTAACGGCGAGAGAATCTGTTAACTCCTTCTCGTTTTAAGTCCATCCCTGAAACCGCCTCAAGGAAAAGAGGCGGTTTCATTTCTTCTCGCTTGTACTTCAGAACGCTAAAAACGAAATTTTATTTTTATATCTCGATTAATTGATTTATCTTTGCGCCCAGTTTTCGAATTGTTAAATATGAACTTCAATCCGCTTGAAAGGGGGTGGTCAATTATTTTTGAGATAGTAAAAAATATACATATATTTAATTAGTAAGCAGCACATTATGGTGTTGCCGGATTTTTTTATTATAAAATAAGTATTCATTTTTTTAAATTATAAATCATGATAATTGTACCATTAAAAGAAGGCGAAAATATCGAGAGAGCACTGAAAAAATTCAAAAGAAAATTCGAAAAAACCGGCGTGATTAAAGAGCTGAGAGATCGTCAGGCTTTCACCAAGCCGTCTATTAGAAATAGAATGGCCCGGATGAAGGCTGCCTATCGTCAATCTTTGCAACAAGCGGAAGAATAAATCGATCACTTTCTTTGTTTTTCCAAACAAAAAACGTAACTTGCTTACGTTATTAAAATAGTAGAAATGATGCAGATAGAATTGTTCTTGAAGTATTTGAGTAGCGTGAAACGTTATTCGGAAAATACGATCATTGCGTATAAGGCGGATTTGTATCAGTTCTACGAATTTTGTGGATTGGAAGGGAATAATGAGGATTTTTCTCGAGTGACGACCAAGCTCGTTAGAGAATGGGTCGTGGCAGAGATGAGGGGAGACTTGAGGGTGAACGGTACCAGAGGGAAGTTAAGTGCTGCTTCCGGTAAGCGTAAGTTGAGCAGTATAAAGGCGTTTTTTCGTTTCCTTGTAAAAGAGAAAGTGATAGAGGTGAATCCCGCTGAAAATATCAGCGGGCCGAAATTGCCGAAGCGATTGCCGGTTTTCGTGAGGGAAGAGGAGATGGAATGTACGCTGGATGATGCGGAGAAAAAGAAAGGTTTTTCCGGATTAAGAGATTTCTTGATCTTGTTGATGGCTTATGATACGGGGATGAGGCGTTCTGAAATTGTTGGATTGAAGGTAGGGAATGTTGATCTTTCACGGCGTTGTATTCGTGTTTTCGGGAAAGGTGGAAAATGGCGAGAAATCCCGATCATGACCGAGTTGATACAGGACATTGAATGTTATTTGGATGCTCGGAGCCGCGTGGTGGAAGGGGAGCATGATCTATTTTTCGTGACCGATAAGGGAAAGCCGCTTTACGCTAATTTCGTTTATCGTTTGGTGACGAAAGAACTGGAATCACATACTTCTTTAGCAAAACGCAGCCCGCACGTATTGCGACATTCTTTTGCCACGCATCTGTTGGATAACGGTGCGCCGATTCAGGGAATTAAAGAATTGTTGGGACATTCCAGTCTGGCTGCAACCCAGGTGTACACTCACAACTCTGTGGAGAAGATGTTGAAGATTTTTAAACAAGCTCACCCGCGAGCATAAATTATAGGAGGAAACGATATGGACATTAGAATTAATCCTGTAGGTTTTTCAGTAAATCCAGTGCTGGAGGAGTTCATTAATAAGAAATTCTCGAAATTGGAGAAGTATCACGACGGAATTATGAGTATAGATGTTACGTTGAAATTGGAAAAAGACGATCATCTGGAAAATAAGTTGACCGAGGTGCATGTTGATGTCAAAGGGCAAGACGTGTTTGCTAAAAAGAACGCGAAAACTTTTGAAGAAACAGTGGACGAGTTGTACGATGTATTAAAGAGACAACTTGTTAAAGCGAAAGAAAAAAGAGAAAATTAAGAAAAATGATCTCATTTATTGTGAGATATGATTTTTAATTTGTACATTTGCAAGCCAAATTAAATGGGTTTTCTCGCACTTGTCTGGGTAATTTTCAGGTAAACAGCGAGTTACTTGCATGAAATTGAGTTATTGAGATAAATTGTTTAATAATAAAAATTGTTTTAGAGTTATGGCTAAAGAACATTTTGACAGGTCCAAACCACACGTAAATATTGGTACTATCGGTCACGTTGACCACGGTAAAACTACTTTGACGGCTGCTATCACTACGGTATTGGCAAAAAAAGGTCTTTCTGAATTACGTTCATTCGATTCTATCGATAACGCTCCGGAAGAAAAAGAGAGAGGTATCACCATTAACACTTCTCACGTTGAATACCAGACTGCAAATCGTCACTATGCACACGTTGACTGTCCGGGACACGCCGACTATGTAAAGAACATGGTAACTGGTGCTGCTCAGATGGACGGTGCTATCTTAGTTTGTGCCGCTACTGATGGTCCGATGCCTCAGACTCGTGAGCACATCCTTTTGGCTCGTCAGGTAAACGTTCCGAGAATCGTTGTGTTCTTGAACAAAGTAGATATGGTGGACGACCCGGAAATGTTGGAGTTGGTTGAGATGGAAGTTCGTGAGTTGTTGTCATTCTATCAATATGATGGAGATAATACTCCGGTTATCTTAGGTTCTGCTCTTGGTGCTTTGAACGGAGAAGCAAAATGGGAAGAGAAAGTAATGGAGTTGATGGATGCAGTTGACAACTGGATTGAGTTACCGCAACGTGCCGTTGATAAACCGTTCTTGATGCCTGTTGAGGACGTATTCTCTATCACTGGTCGTGGAACTGTTGCTACCGGTCGTATCGAAACTGGTATCGTTCACACGAGTGATGAGTTGGAAATTATCGGTTTGGGTGCTGATGGTAAGAAAACCGTATGTACCGGAGTTGAGATGTTCCGTAAGATTCTTGACGAAGGTCAGGCTGGTGATAACGTTGGTTTGTTACTTCGTGGTATCGACAAAGACGAGATCAAACGTGGTATGGTATTGGCAAAACCGGGTTCTGTTAAACCGCACGATAAATTCAAAGCTGAGGTTTATATCTTGAAGAAAGAAGAAGGTGGTCGTCACACTCCGTTCCACAACAGATACAGACCTCAATTCTATATCCGTACCTTGGACGTTACCGGTGAAATCACTCTTCCGGAAGGACGTGAGATGGTAATGCCTGGTGATAACTTGACAATCACTGTTGAGTTGATCACTCCGGTTGCTTGTAACGTAGGTTTGCGTTTCGCTATCCGTGAAGGTGGTAGAACTGTAGGTGCTGGTCAGATCACTGAGATCTTAGACTAATACAATTTTAGATTTAATGATTTTAGATTGTAGATTCGCAATTTAAAATTTAAAATTTAAAATAATGAGCCGGCTTCGGTCGGCTCACACACGGGAGTGGCTCAGTTGGTAGAGCATCGGTCTCCAAAACCGAGGGTCGGGAGTTCGAACCTCTCCTCCCGTGCAAATTAAATATAGAACAAATGAAGATTAAAAGTTATATATCAGATGTTTATAACGAGCTGGTGAATAAAGTAACTTGGCCCACGTGGTCTGAGCTCCAGAGTAGTGCAACAATTGTGATGATTGCTTCCGTTATCATAGCGTTGTGCATTTTTGCAATGGATTTTTCGTTCAGACATATCGTGACCGGTATATATAATTTGTTTTACTAAAAATCTTGGAGGTCTAACATGGCTGAAATGAAAAAAAGATGGTATGTACTTCGGACCATTGGAGGAAAAGAGAAGAAGGTAAAGGAGTACATCGAGAACGAAATCGCCAGTTTAGGGCTTCAGGATTACGTTTCACAGGTTTTAGTACCTGCAGAGAAGGTGTATCAGGTGCGTAACGGGAAAAAGTATAGCAGTGAGCGAAATCTTTATCCGGGTTACGTGTTGATCGAGGCCGCACTCGTTGGAGAAATCCCTCACATACTTCGTGACATCACGAATGTGATCGGCTTCCTGGGGGAAACCAAAGGAGGAGACCCTGTACCGATGCGACAAGCAGAGGTAAACCGGATCTTGGGTACAGTAGATGAACTTGCGGAACAACCAGAAGAAATAAGTATCCCTTATTTCGTTGGCGAGTCAGTTAAAGTGACTGACGGACCGTTTAATGGTTTTACCGGTGTGATAGAGGAGGTGAATACGGACAAGAAACGCTTGAAAGTAATTGTCAAGATTTTCGGACGGAAAACACCACTCGAATTAAGTTTCATGCAGGTAGAAAAAGAATAACAATTATTTGATTAAAAACAATCATGGCAAAACAAGTTGAAGCTATTATCAAGCTGCAAATTAAAGCCGGAGCTGCTAATCCTTCGCCTCCAGTAGGACCGGCGTTAGGTTCTAAGGGAGTCAATATCATGGACTTCTGTAAGCAATTTAACGCTAGAACTCAAGAGCAGGCAGGAAAGATCATCCCGGTAATTATACAGGTGTATGGTGATAAATCGTTTGATTTTATTACAAAACAACCTCCTGTTGCTATTCAACTTTTGGAAGTTGCTAAAATCAAATCCGGTTCCGCAGAGCCCAATCGTAAGAAAGTGGCCTCTATCACTTGGGATCAAGTGAGAGCAATCGCTACGGACAAGATGAAAGATTTGAACGCTTTTGAAATCGAGAAAGCAATGAGTATGGTAGCTGGTACCGCCAGAAGTATGGGTATAACCGTAACCGGTGACAGACCTTTTTAATGAACTTGTAACACTTCAAACGTAATGAGTAAACTGACAAAAAATAAGAAGTTAGCTTTAGCGAAGATCGAAGGTGGAAAAGTATATTCTATCGACGAGGCCGCACAGCTTGTGAAGGAAATCACTTTCACGAAGTTTGATGCGTCAGTTGACATGGACGTTCGACTGGGTGTAGACCCGCGTAAAGCCAATCAAATGGTACGCGGTGTATGTACTTTACCTCATGGAACCGGTAAACAAGTAAGAGTTTTGGTTTTGTGTACGCCTGACAAGGTGGAAGAAGCTAAGGCTGCCGGAGCCGATTACGTTGGATTGGATGAATATATCGAAAAATTGAAAGGCGGCTGGACCGACATCGATATTATCATCACGATGCCTTCTGTAATGGGTAAAGTAGGTGCTCTTGGTAGAATTTTGGGTCCTCGTGGATTGATGCCAAACCCGAAGAGTGGTACTGTAACCCCGGAAATCGGGAAAGCAGTAACCGAGGTGAAGGCTGGTAAGATCGACTTTAAAGTTGACAAATTCGGTATTATTCACGCTTCTATTGGTAAAGTTACATTCGAGCCGAACAAGATTATGGAGAACGCTAGAGAATTCTTGAACGTGATCAATAAATTGAAACCGGCTGCCGCTAAAGGTACTTATATCAAGAGCGTGTATCTGTCAAGTACGATGAGTCCCGGTATTCAAGTAGACCAAAAGACTTTACTTGATTAATGTAGTAATCTAAAAAGGACTTCAGTAGTATGAAAAAAGAAGATAAAAAAGTCGTAATAGAAACCTTGACGGAGCAAGTGAATTCTTACAAGCACTTGTATGTTAGTGACATTTCCGGTCTTGACGCAGTAGACACTCAGGCTTTGCGTCGGGCTTGCTTTGATGCTAACATCAAACTGGTGCAAGTGAAGAACACGTTGTTGAAAAAGGCTTTGGAAAACGCTACCAACAACTACGAGGAAATTTTTTCCGCGTTGAAAGGCGATAGTGCGATCATGTTGAGCGACACCGGAAACGGTCCTGCAAAACTGATTAAAGAATTCCGTAAGACTAAAGACAAACCGGTATTCAAGGCCGCATTCGTAGAAGAATGTGCTTATGTTGGCGAGGATCAGCTTGAATCGTTGATCAGTATCAAGTCTAAGGAGGAGTTGATTGCAGACATTATCGCAATGTTGCAGGCACCGATGCAGAATGTTATTTCCGCATTGCAATCCGGACAAAATACCATCGCTGGTGTTGTTAAAACACTTTCTGAAAAAGAATAATTTTTATAGTTTAGTAAACAAACAATTTTAAATAGTATAGAAATGGCAGATTTGAAAAAACTTGCAGAAGAGCTAGTAAACCTTACCGTAAAAGACGTAAAAGAATTAGCTGACATTTTAAAAGAAGAGTACGGAATCGAACCTGCAGCTGCTGCTGTAGCTGTTGCTGCTCCTGCAGCTGGTGGTGGTGCTGCTGCTGAAGCAGAGCAAACTGAATTCGATGTGATTCTTAAATCAGCTGGTGCTGCTAAATTAGCTGTTGTTAAGTTAGTGAAAGAATTGACCGGTCTTGGATTGAAAGAGGCTAAAGAAGTAGTTGACAAGGCTCCGGCTCCATTGAAAGAAAAAGTTTCTAAAGAAGAGGCTAACTCGTTGAAGACTCAATTAGAAGAAGCAGGAGCTGAAGTTGAACTTAAATAAAATAAAACCGGTTGGTTTTTCCAGGTTTAGAGTCTCATGTGGACTCTAAACCATTTTGTTGTTATGATTGTTTAGGTTCAAAAAAAATAATAGATGTCTTCATATAATTCAAACAATAGAATAAGCTTTGCATCGATAAAGAATCAGCTGGAATACCCTGATTTTCTTGAAGTGCAATTAAAGTCTTTCAAGGACTTTTTTCAATTAGGTACCACGCCTGAGAACAGAAAGAATGAAGGCCTTTACACGGTTTTCAAGGAGAATTTTCCTATTACTGATACTCGGAACAACTTTGTTTTGGAATTTTTGGACTATTTTATAGATCCGCCTCGCTACACTATCGAGGAGTGTCTGGGTCAGGGATTGACTTATGGCGCACCCTTGAAGGCGAAACTGAAGTTGTACTGTACAGATCCGGAACATGAAGATTTTGATACCGTTATCGAGGATGTATATTTAGGAAATGTTCCTTACATGACCCCGAAAGGTACTTTCGTGATCAATGGAGCAGAGCGAGTGGTCGTTTCTCAGTTACACAGGTCTCCCGGTGTTTTCTTCGGGCAGAGTATTCATGCGAATGGTACGAAGCTTTATTCCGCTAGAATTATTCCGTTCAAGGGTTCCTGGATCGAGTTTGCCACGGACATCAATAACGTGATGTACGCGTATATCGACCGGAAGAAAAAATTACCGGTAACTACTCTTTTACGAGCTATCGGTTTTGAAACGGATAAGGATATTCTTGAAATATTCGGTCTGGCTGATGAAGTGAATGTTTCCCGTACGGGGTTGAAGAAAGTCGTTGGTAGACGGTTGGCTGCTCGTGTTTTGAAATCTTGGATTGAAGATTTCGTTGATGAAGATACCGGTGAAGTTGTTTCTATCGAGCGTAACGAGATTATCGTTGACCGTGAAACAGTACTGGAGCCTGAGCATATTGATGCGATTGTCGAGTCAGGTGCGAAGACGATCCTTCTTCACAAGGAGATGCAAAATCTGGCAGATTATGCCATTATATATAACACGTTACAAAAAGACCCCTGTAACTCGGAGAAAGAGGCTGTATTACATATTTACAGGCAATTGCGTAGTTCGGAGCCGCCTGACGAGGCTACTGCCCGCGATGTGATCGACAAGTTGTTCTTCTCTGATAAACGTTACGATTTGGGTGACGTGGGACGTTACAAGTTAAACAAGAAATTGGGACTTGCAACAGATCCGGATATCCGTGTCTTGACGAAAGAGGATATTATCGAGATCATCAAATATTTGATTCGCTTGTTGAACGCTAAGACTGACGTGGACGATATTGATCACTTGAGTAATCGTCGTGTACGTACTGTCGGTGAACAATTATATAATCAATTCGGAGTGGGATTGGCCCGTATGGCCCGTACGATTCGTGAAAGAATGAACGTGCGTGACAACGAGGTATTCACCCCGGTTGATTTGATCAACTCGAAGATTTTGTCTTCCGTGATCAATTCGTTCTTCGGAACGAATGCGTTATCTCAGTTCATGGATCAGACGAATCCATTGGCCGAGATTACTCACAAGAGACGTATGTCAGCCTTGGGACCCGGTGGTCTTTCCAGAGATCGTGCCGGATTCGAGGTGCGTGACGTACACTATACTCACTATGGTCGTTTGTGTCCGATCGAGACGCCGGAGGGACCGAATATCGGTTTGATTTCTTCTCTTTGCGTGTACGCTAAGATCAACGATCTAGGATTTATCGAAACTCCTTACCGTAAGGTGAATAATGGTATCGTGGATCTTTCCGAGGAAGGGGTACGCTACTATTCGGCAGAGGAAGAGGAGGAATTGGTGATTGCCCAGGCAAGCTCTGCGATCGATGAAGATGGCAAGTTTACGAATAAATGGGTAAAAGCCAGAAAAGATGCGGACTTCCCGTTGGCAGCCGGAGAGGATGTCGATTTGATTGATGTTGCCCCGAACCAGATTGCTTCTATCGCGGCTTCTTTGATCCCGTTCTTGGAGCATGACGATGCCAACCGTGCGTTGATGGGATCGAACATGATGCGTCAGGCAGTTCCGATTATTTCCCCGCAATCCCCGATCGTGGGAACCGGTTTGGAGGCCAATTTGATCAAGGATTCCAGAACACAGGTTGTTGCAGAGGGCCCGGGAGTGATCGCTTTTGTTGACGGACGCAAAATTGTTGTTAAATATGACCGTACGGAAGAAGAGGCTTTTGTAAGCTTTGAACCCGATACGAAAGAATATTACCTGCCGAAATACCAACGTACAAACCAGAGTACGACGATCACGTTGAAACCGATCGTGAGAAAAGGTCAACGTGTGGAAGAAGGGCAGATATTGACGGAAGGATACTCTTCAGAAAAGGGAGAATTGGCACTCGGACGGAACTTGAAAGTGGCATTCATGCCGTGGAAAGGATACAACTACGAGGATGCTATCGTGATCTCCGAGAATATCGTGCGGAATGATGTCTTTACATCTGTTCACGTGGACGAGTATTCTCTGGAAGTTCGTGAAACGAAACGTGGATTGGAAGAGTTGACGGCTGATATTCCAAACGTAAGTGAGGAGGCCACGAAGGATTTGGATGAAAACGGAATCATTCGCGTGGGGGCTCGTGTTCAACCGGGAGATATCCTGATTGGTAAGATTACCCCGAAAGGAGAGTCTGATCCTAGTCCGGAGGAAAAATTGCTGAGAGCAATCTTCGGTGATAAAGCCGGTGATGTGAAAGATGCTTCATTGAAAGCTTCTCCTTCATTGAAAGGTGTTATTATTGATAAGAAGTTGTTCCAGCGTACGGTAAGTGATCGGAAAACGAAAGCTGCCGGCAAGAACATTTTGGCCGAACTGGATGAACAATTCCAACGTAAAGTCGGAGATTTGACTACTTTATTGATCGACAAATTATTCGAGTTGGTAAATGGTAAGACTTCGCAAGGCGTGAAGAATTACTTGAACGAGGATATTGTTCCGAAGGGAGTGAAGTTCTCTTACAAGATGTTGCAGAACATGGACTTCTTGCAAATCAACCCGAACAAGTGGACGACCGATAAGCAAAGAAATGATATGATCCGTGACTTGTTGCATAATTATATCATCAAGTACAAGGAGATCGAAGGACAAATTAAACGTAAGAAGTATAACGCTACCGTCGGTGACGAGCTTCCTTCCGGAATTATCAAGATGGCTAAGGTTTACGTGGCTAAGAAACGTAAATTGCAAATCGGTGATAAGATGGCAGGACGTCACGGTAACAAGGGTATTGTATCCCGCGTGGTAAGGGTAGAGGATATGCCGTTCTTGTCTGACGGAACTCCGGTTGATATTTGTTTGAATCCGCTGGGTGTGCCTTCCCGTATGAACTTGGGACAGGTATTCGAAACCGTGTTGGGTTGGGCCGGAAAGAATTTGGGATTGAAGTTTGCAACTCCTATTTTTGATGGTGCCTCTTTGGACGATATCAACAAATACACGGACGAGGCAGGTGTGCCTAGATTCGGAACCACCTATCTGTATGATGGAGGAACGGGAGAACGTTTCGACCAGCCGGCAACCGTGGGTGTGATCTACATGCTGAAACTGGGACACATGGTTGATGACAAGATGCATGCTCGTTCTATCGGACCCTACTCGTTGATCACGCAGCAACCTCTTGGAGGTAAAGCTCAGTTCGGAGGTCAGCGTTTCGGAGAGATGGAGGTTTGGGCTCTTGAGGCTTTCGGAGCATCACACATCTTGCAGGAAATCTTGACCGTGAAGTCTGACGACGTGATGGGTAGAACCAAAACTTACGAGCATATCGTGAAAGGTGAACCTCTTCCGACACCCGGAATTCCGGAATCATTCAACGTGTTGTTGCATGAACTTCGTGGGTTGGGATTGAGCGTTAATCTTATATAATGCAAAATTGAAAATGGAAAATTGAAAATGGAGAACCGGAAGAATTAATTTTCAATTCTCAATTTTCAATTTTCAATTAACAGATAAAATATGGCCTTCAGAAAAGACAATAAAGTAAAAAATTTTACTAAAATCGCTATTGGATTGGCTTCCCCGGAAGAAATTCTGGAACGGTCCAGTGGTGCTGTATTAAAACCGGAGACGATTAACTATCGTACTTACAAACCCGAACGCGACGGTTTGTTCTGCGAACGTATCTTCGGTCCGGTGAAGGATTATGAATGTCATTGCGGTAAATATAAACGTATTCGTTATAAGGGTATCGTTTGTGACCGTTGTGGTGTTGAGGTTACGGAGAAGAAGGTTAGACGTGAGCGTATGGGACATATCCAGTTGGTGGTTCCGGTGGCTCATATCTGGTATTTCAAGTCGTTACCAAATAAAATCGGTTACTTGTTAGGGTTACCTTCCAAGAAACTGGATACCGTTATTTACTACGAGAGATACGTGGTTGTAAACCCGGGTATCATGGGGGATTCCGGTATCAAAACGATGGATTTCCTGACGGAAGAAGAGTATTTGGATATTCTGGATAAGCTTCCGACGGATAATCAATATCTGGATGATGATGATCCAAACAAGTTTATTGCCAAGATGGGAGCGGAAGCTATTTCCATGTTGTTGGAACGTTTGAATTTGGATGATCTTTCATACGATTTAAGAAATAAAGCAAACACGGAGACTTCTCAACAGAGAAAGAACGAGGCGTTGAAACGTCTCCAAGTCGTAGAGGCTTTCCGTGAAAGTAAAGAAATTAATAAGCCGGAATGGATGATCGTGAAGGTGTTGTCTGTGATACCGCCTGAATTGCGTCCGTTGGTTCCGTTGGACGGAGGTCGTTTTGCTACTTCCGATTTGAACGATTTGTATAGACGGGTGATTATCCGTAATAATCGTTTGAAGAGATTGATCGAAATCAAGGCTCCGGATGTAATCTTGCGTAATGAAAAACGTATGTTACAGGAGGCCGTAGATTCATTATTCGATAATTCTCGTAAATCCAACGCGGTTAAGATTGAAAATAACAGACCGTTAAAGTCTCTTTCCGACAGTTTGAAAGGTAAACAAGGGCGTTTCCGTCAGAACTTGTTAGGTAAGCGTGTTGACTACTCTGCACGTTCGGTAATCGTTGTAGGTCCGGACTTGAAGATGCACGAGTGTGGTCTTCCGAAAGATATGGCGGCTGAATTGTATATGCCGTTTATTATCCGTAAGCTGATCGAGCGCGGTATCGTGAAGACGGTGAAGAGTGCCAAGAAGATCGTGGATCGTCGTGATCCGATCGTTTGGGATATTCTTGAAAACGTGTTGAAAGGTCACCCGGTATTGTTAAACCGTGCCCCGACCCTGCACCGTTTGGGTATTCAGGCATTCCAACCGAAATTGATCGAGGGTAAGGCAATCCGTTTGCACCCGTTGGCTTGTACCGGATTCAACGCCGACTTCGACGGTGACCAGATGGCCGTACACTTACCATTAGGTAATGAGGCCGTGCTGGAAGCTCAGATTTTAATGTTGTGTTCTCATAACATTTTGAACCCAGCTAACGGTGCGCCTATCACTGTGCCTTCTCAGGATATGGTACTCGGTTTGTACTATATCACGAAACCGAGAAAGGGCGTGAAGGGTGAAGGATTGAAGTTCTATTCTCCAGAGGAAGTGATTATCGCTTTCAACGAGAGAGCCGTAGACTTGCATGCTGAAATCGAGGTGAAGATTGATAACGTGGACAAGGACGGTCAACCGATCAGGCATATGATCAAAACAACGGTTGGTCGTGTGATTTTGAACCAGTTCACCCCGAAAAATTATCCTTATATCAATACGTTGATTACGAAAAAAGCGTTGCGTGACATTATCGGTGACGTGTTCAAACGTTGCGGTGTGGACGTGACGGCTAAATTCTTGGATGATATTAAGGATTTGGGTTATCGTAAGGCATTTGAGGGAGGTTTGTCTTTCAACTTGGGAGACGTTATCGTTCCGGAGAACAAACAAGATTTGTTACAAGAAGGATATGACCAAGTTGAAGAGGTAATGGCGAACTATAACATGGGATTCATTACCAATAATGAAAGATATAACCAGATTATTGATATTTGGACACACGTGAATGCGAACCTGACCGCCACGTTGATGAAACAATTGGCTGCGGACGACCAAGGATTCAATTCTATCTACATGATGTTGGATTCCGGAGCCCGTGGATCTCGTGAGCAGATTCGTCAGTTGGGAGGTATGCGTGGATTGATGGCAAAACCGCAGAAATCAGGTGCTACCGGGGGACAGATTATCGAGAACCCGATCTTGGCAAACTTTAAAGAGGGACTTTCGGTGTTGGAGTACTTTATTTCAACCCACGGAGCCCGTAAAGGTTTGGCCGATACCGCATTGAAGACTGCAGATGCCGGATATTTGACTCGTCGGTTGGTTGACGTGGCTAACGATATCACGATTACCGAGGAAGATTGCGGTACGTTGAGAGGTATTACCATTTCGGCTATCAAGAATAACGAGGAGATCGTGTCTTCTTTGTCAGAGAGAATTTTAGGACGTGTTTCCGTGCATGATATTTATCATCCGAATACGGGTGAATTGATCGTAGCTTCAGGAGATGAGATCACGGAGGTAGTTGCCGATATTATCGAGAACTCCCCGATCGAGCGTGTTGAAGTTCGTTCTGTATTGACTTGCGAGGCGAAGAAGGGCGTTTGTGCTAAATGTTACGGGCGTAACTTGGCTACCAGCCGCATGGTTGAGAAAGGTGAGGCTGTCGGGGTTATCGCTGCACAGTCTATCGGTGAGCCGGGTACTCAGTTGACATTGAGAACCTTCCACGTGGGAGGTACTGCGGGAAATATTTCCAGCGAAAACTCTTTGAAAGCGAAGTATGATGGTTATGTTGAGTATGAAGAATTACGTTCTGTTGAGTACACGCAAGATAACGGAACGACCTGTGACGTGGTTGTAGGACGTTTGACGGAGTTGCGTATATTGGATAAGAACACGAATATTATATTGATTTCTCATGCTATCCCTTACGGTGCTAAATTGTTCGTGAAGGATGGACAGGAGATCAGCAAGGGTGAATTGCTTTGCGAATGGGACCCGTTCAATGCTTTGATCATTACCGAATTCTCCGGTACGGTTGGGTTGGAAAACTTGATCGAGGGTGAAACCTATAAGGAAGAATCCGATGAAACCACCGGATTTAGGGAGATGATCATTATCGAGTTCCGTGACAAGATGAAAGCGCCTGCTTTGTGTATCAATGATGCGGAAGGAAACACGGTGAAGAGTTACAACTTGCCGGTAGGCGCCCACATTGTAGTGAAGGAAGGAGCTGAGGTTGTTGCCGGTAGTACCATTGCCAAGATTCCGAGAGCTGTTGGTAAAGCAGGCGATATCACGGGAGGTCTTCCGCGTGTTACCGAGTTGTTCGAGGCTCGTAACCCGTCGAATCCGGCCGTTGTATCGGAAATTGACGGTGAGGTAACTTACGGTAAGATCAAACGCGGTAATCGTGAAATTATCGTGACATCAAAAGCCGGAGAGGTGAAGAAATATCTGGTTTCTTTATCAAAACAGATTTTGGTGCAGGAGAACGATTATGTACGTGCTGGAACCCCGCTATCTGACGGTGCAATTACCCCGACTGATATTTTGAATATCGAGGGACCGATTAAGGTTCAGGAGTATATCGTGAACGAGGTACAGGATGTATACCGGATGCAGGGTGTGAAGATCAACGATAAGCATTTCGAGATCATTGTACACCAGATGATGCGTAAGGTATTGATCCAAGATGCCGGAGATACGAGATTCTTAGAGAATCAAGTGGTGGATAAGAGTGAGTTCATGGAAGAAAACGATGCAATTTACGGTAAGAAGGTCGTACTGGAAGCCGGGGATTCGGATCGGGTGAAACCGGGACAGATTATCTCTGTACGTATGTTGAGAGATATTAACTCACAATTGAAACGTAGAGACTTGAAAGTGGTAGAGGCTAGAGATGCTGTACCCGCAACTTCTGCTCAGGTATTACAGGGTATTACCCGTGCTGCATTGCAGACGGCAAGCTTTATTTCTGCCGCATCATTCCAGGAAACCACGAAAGTATTGAATGAAGCTGCAATTTATGGTAAAGTCGATCCATTGGAAGGCTTGAAAGAAAACGTGATTTGCGGTCACTTGATACCGGTGGGAACAGGTATGAAAGAATTTAGAAGTCTGATTGTAGGTTCTAAGGCTGACCTCGAAAGGATGGAAAAATAAAGAATAGATAGAGGCGCCGCAAGGTGCCTTTATTGTTTGTATAAGCTATTAACCAAGGACTATTATGGAAGAGAAAAAACAACAATTTGATATTGAATTAAATCGAGATGTCGCACAAGGAACTTATTCGAATCTGTCAATTATTTCTCATTCTTCCTCCGAGTTTATTATTGACTTTATCCGTATTATGCCGGGGATGCCCAAGGCTGAAGTGAAAAGCCGTATTATTTTGACCCCGGAACACGCGAAACGTTTGTTACTGGCATTACAAGATAATGTTCGGAGATTCGAGATTGATTTCGGGAAAATCAATTTACCGGAAGGCGGCCCTATGGCTCCCATGTTCCCGGTGGATTTGGAACCGCAGGGACAAGCTTGATAATTTTAGATTTTAGATTGTGTGATAAAAATCTAAAATCTAAAATTTGAAATTTTAGAGCCATTTTTTTCTTTTGAAGTAGAGGAGCATGGTGATGGTGATGACCACCATGATGCCCCAGAGGATAAAATAGGCGTAGTGGTGTTTTAGTTCTGGGATATATTCGAAGTTCATTCCGTAGATACCGGCGATGAAAGTAAGTGGGATGAAAATGGTTGAAAAGATTGTCAACACTTTCATAACATCATTTTGTCGGTTTCCAATATTAGTTTGATAGAGATTTATTTGATCGGAGACCATGGAATAGTATATCTCGATGGCTTCTTGGGCTTGTACAACCAGATCGTCCAAATCATGTAAATAAGTGTACGTGTTTTGGTTTATCAAGGGTGAATCACAATTTGTGAAACGAGTTGTGACTTCTTTGAACGGGCGTACATTTTTTCGGATGTATGAAAGTTCTGTTTTATAGTGGTAAAGGTCTTCTACGACTTTAACGTCCGCCTCTAAAATTGTTTTACCGCGTTCTTCTATGGCAGCTCCTAGTATTTCCAGGTTAATGATGTAGCTATCTACCAGCGTATCCAGTAGTGCATAACAGAGATAATCCGTTCCGAAAGAGCGTATGCGGGTTTTCCCGTCGTATAGGCGTTTTTTTACATCCTTGAAATAATTGGCATCTGTCTCCTGAATGGTGATCAGGTAATGGGAACCGACAATAAAAGAGAGTTGTTCCATGTGAACAATCCCGTCGTCTTTACCGAAATAGAAGGATTTGGCAATAATATATAAATGGTCGGATTCTTCACTGAACCGGGGGCGTTGATCCGTGTTTAGAATGTCTTCCAGAAACAAGGAAGATATATCGAAAGCCTTTCCCATGTCTGCAATTAGTTTCGTGTTTTGCAGACCGGAAATGTTGATCCAGGTCATGTGGTCGTTGGATACTACATTTACAATGTTTTCCATGGTTTCGGGAAAGAACTCTTTAATTCCTTCTGAAGTGTATTGAATCACCTGAATGGAGTTTTTCGTCATTTTTTGTTTGCCGATGAAAATCAGGGAGCCGGGTGCGGCTCCTTGTGATTTCGTGCGGTCTTTGAGGAAACGGGCCATGTGCGTGCGAATTAAAAGTTAAAAACTAAAAGATAAAAGTTAATAACTAAAAGGTAAAAGTTATTTCGAGTCCGAGTCTGCCGGTTCTATTTTCAGTTTTATAGGGTTAGAACTGTCACCCCAGGTTAGTGTACGGTACGGGAAGGGGAATTCCACGTTTTTAGCGTCAAATACTTTTTTCAGACGACGGCGATATTCCCGGCCAACTGCCCATTGTTGCATGGGTTTTGTCTTGATAACAAGGCGAATGACCACGGCACTATCGGCAAAGTCGTTTACCCCACTGATGGCCACAGGTTCGAGCATCATTTCTTTGTAAACAGGGTCATTGAACATTTCGTCTCCGACTTGTTGCATGAGCATGACGGCATTATCCGTGTCTTCCTTGTAACCGATCCCGATTTGCAGGACAATGGCAGACCATTCTTTGGTCATATTGGAGAGCGTGTCTATTTTCCCGTTTTGGAAAATGTGTACGGTACCAGAACTATCTCGTAGAGTAACGGTTCTTAATTCTATTTTTTCAACCAATCCTTCCGTTCCGTTAATTACCGCCCAGTCTCCGGTGCGTAGCTGATCTTCCAGTAGAATAAAGAAACCGGATATGAAATCCCTGACTAATTCCTGGGCTCCGAAACCGACGGCTAACCCGACAATTCCGGCACTGGCCAGAATAGGGGCTATGTTGATATTGAATTTCCCGAGTAGGATTAGCAAAAAGATTACCCATAAGAAGATTCTTCCGATGCCATATATGATTCCTGTGAGTGTGTTAATTCGTTTTTCTGCCTCGTTGTTGTCAATATTTTCAGCTTTGTAGGCTTTGTTGATAGCGAGCTTTTTCATTTTTCGGGTTGTGAATCGTAAGGCTCGGAGTAATGAAACGAATAAAATAATAAGAATCACGATTGATGGAAGTTGAATAACACACCAAGTAATTAGTTTTGTCAGCATTTCATTCCAGAATGTTGCCGTGAAGACGGCTGGAATCTGCTGAGATTCTTTCGTGTTCCAAAATACGACAATCCCGTCGATCTTTGCACTGTCCGGGATATTTTTTGCTATGATTTGGTTCGTGTTGTTGTCCCACCATGAATCATCCAAAGTTGCTTTGTTGATTAAGAAACTGGTGCTGACTTTCGGAACGGAAACAACAATCTCTCCCGAGGCAGGAAGATAGTCGATGTTGTGATAAGCATCCCGTATTTGTCCCAGGTTGGAGTTTAGGCCGATTCCTTCCGGTGTTTTGAATGACGTGTCCCGGATGATGATGCGATTAATGAATGAACTGGTATCTCCGGCAACTTCCGGAGTCGCCGTGAATAATAGTTTCCCGTTTGCATCATACACATTATAGTCATCAAATTCCTGATTGAAGAACCCACCTTTGTTTTTGGTGAGTTTGATTTGTTTCGCTGGGAATATAGAGTAGAGCTGATGGATGTTCGTACCTCTTGCAATTGTTCCTACATGGGTAGAACTGATGGTGTAAGGATTTCGTGAATCATCCGGATTATCAATGAAATCGGTGATAGATGATTTCTTTCCACAACTTATCAGTACAAGTAGCAGGCAGAGTAGAATCAAATGTTTTTTCATAGTAAGTGTATTTTAAATAACTTATAGCCGTGTAGGTGTTTACTTGATAAAATTATACAAAACTTATTATCTATACAATTTAAAGACTGATTTTGTTCCATATTGAAAGAGATTTTATCGCTGGAATTTTCAATCGTAACAAGAAAGTAACCGAAAAACGACGGAAAAAGATGTGTTGTTTAGAATTGTTTTATTTTATTTGTGTCGAAAAATATGTTTTTTGACATGCTCTGACTTGATTGTCAAGGCAATATCTGAAAAGAAAAAAATACTGATACAAACTTGTTTAGATATTTCTATTGGCTACCTTTACGCATGTTTTACAACATAAAATTTGCGTGATATTATAGAATATAATTTATAATTTAATATTTAAGAACAAGTAACTAAGTCATGAGTGAAAAGACAGAAGTTATCGACAAAAAAGACATTGTAATTCGTTTCTCGGGAGATTCGGGAGATGGAATGCAATTGACCGGCCAGCAATTCTCGGATGCTGCTGCTTTATTTGGAAACGGTGTATCAACGTTTCCGGATTATCCTGCTGAAATACGCGCCCCGCAAGGTACGGTTGGTGGTGTTTCCGGGTTCCAAGTACATATTGGGAATGATCCCATTAAAACTCCGGGTGATTTTGCAGACGTGCTCGTGGCGATGAATCCTGCCGCTTTAAAGGCTAACTTGCGTTGGGCAAAAAAAGGTGCAACGATTATCGTGAACTTGGATGCATTTACAGACAAGAACATTGAAAAGGCCGGGTATAAAGAAAACCCGCTGGAAGATGTAGTCTTGCAAGATTATAACGTGGTCCCCGTGAAAATCACGACTTTAACGGAAGAGGCTTTGAAAGACAGTGGTCTGGATCAGAAGTCTATCGTTAAATGTAAGAATATGTTCGCTCTTGGTATGATTTACTGGATGTTCGACCGTACGGTGGATCACACGAGAGATTTTATTAACCAGAAGTTTGCCAAGAAACCGGAGATTGCAAGTGCTAACGTGAAAGTGTTGGAAAGTGGTTTTAACTATGCTTCTAACGTTCATGCTTTGGCTGTACACTTCAACGTGGCTCCCGCTCAGATCGAGAAAGGACGTTACCGGACGATTACCGGTAATAAGGCTACGGCATGGGGATTCTTAGCTGCTGCTGAAAAAGCGAATTTACCTTTGTTCTGCGGTTCTTATCCTATCACTCCGGCAACTGATATTTTACAAGAGTTGGCGTTGAGACGTGATTTAGGCGTGAAGACCTATCAGGCAGAGGACGAGATTGCTGGAATTTGTACTTCTATCGGTGCAAGTTACGTGGGTAATCTGGCCATCACGACAACTTCAGGTCCCGGTTTGGCCTTGAAGAGCGAGGCTGCCGGTTTAGCCGTAATGGCGGAGTTACCATTGGTAATTGTTGACGTACAACGTGGTGGTCCTTCAACCGGTCTTCCCACGAAAACGGAACAATCCGACTTGTTGCAGGCTCTTTACGGACGTAATGGTGAAAGCCCTATGCCTGTTGTAGCTGCAAGTACCCCGGGTAACTGTTTCGACTATGCTTTCTGGGCTGCTAAAATAGCTGTAGAACACATGACTCCGGTTGTCCTGTTGACAGACGGGTTCTTGGGTAATGGCGCTCAACCGTGGAAGATTCCTTCATTGAAAGATTATCCTTCTATTACCCCGAGAGTGGCTAAAGAAGGTGATGATTATAAACCGTATGCACGTGATCCGGAGACTTTGGCCAGAATGTGGGCTTTACCGGGAACGAAAGGTTTGGAACACCGTATCGGTGGTTTGGAGAAGGTAAATGTAACGGGAGAGATTAGTTACGTGCCGGAAAACCATCAAATTATGACGGATTTACGTGATGCTAAGGTGGCTAAGATCGCTGACAGTATTCCTCAACAGGAGATTTTCGGAAATCAAGATGGTGGAGATGTTCTTGTTGTTGGATGGGGTGGTACTTACGGTCACTTGTACTCGGTCGTTCGTGAATTGAGAGAAGAAGGTAAAGACGTGAGCTTGGCTCATTTCAACTTTATCAACCCGCTTCCGAAGAACACGGATGAGGTTCTTGGTAAATTCAAGAAGATTATCGTTTGCGAGTTGAACTTGGGACAGTTTGCACAGTATTTGAGAGCTAAATTCCCGCATTACACGTATTATCAATATAACAAAGTGGCCGGATTACCTTTCACGGTAGTTGAGCTGAAAGAAAAAATAACCGAATTATTAGGAAAATAATCATGGCAGAACAATATACACCGAAAGATTTTAAGAGCAACCAGGAAATTCGTTGGTGTCCGGGTTGCGGTGACCATGGTATCATTAACTCCGTACAGAAAGCCATGGCTGAATTGGGGTACCCGAAAGAATCGTGGGCAGTTATTTCCGGAATCGGATGTTCTTCCCGTTTCCCCTATTACATGAATACTTATGGTTTTCATACGATTCATGGGCGGGCTGCTGCTATCGCATCCGGGGCTAAAAGTGCTAATCCGAAATTGAATGTCCTTCAAGTTTCCGGTGACGGTGACGCTTTGGCTATTGGTGGTAACCACTTTATTCATGCTATTCGTCGTAATATCGATATTACCACTTTGGTGTTCAATAACGAGATCTACGGGCTAACGAAAGGACAATATTCTCCGACCACGAAGTTGGGTACGAAAACTAAAACTTCTCCTTACGGGACAATCGAAACTCCGTTTAACCCGGGAGAGTTGGTAATCGGTGCGCAAGGAAGATTCTTCGCTCGTACGTTGGATATGAATATCAACTTGAGTGCAGAAGTTATCGAGGCCGGTGTGCGTCATAAAGGTACTGCTGTCGTGGAAATTCTTCAGAATTGCGTGATCTTTGCTGACGGAGTTCACTCTGCTATCACGGATAAAGAGATGAAG
>UMEX01033572.1_pt1 | contig 26894 bp, 23 predicted proteins | sample 1964871 | NCBI WGS metagenome assembly UMEX01 (sample SAMEA4836032, study PRJEB28245) | human gut metagenome | biome: gut microbiome; material: fecal sample | place: Denmark | collected 2008
TGTAGCTCACTTTGCTCGCAAAGTGAGGGGGACGAATATTACGGCGGCCAAACATAGGCTAAAAAACTAAGGAGGTCATGCCCAGAGCGCTGGCCATGTTCGCTACATGTTCGTGGCCCTCACTTTGCGAGCAAAGTGAGCTACAATGCTGGCGCCGCAACAGACGATTGTGTGGGCCAGCACAAATCTCCGCTGTGAGGGCACTGCGCGGACATGTGGCGGAGGTCTGAGGCGAAGCACGCTTCATTTGCCCAATGGCACAAGTCAGCGCACACGTAAGATGACCTTGCTGGTTCCATTCACGCTTTTCACAATGTTGACTCCCGATTGCGGTTTACTCAGGCGGCGCCCCTGCAAATCGTAAAACACTGTTTTGTGGGATTTTGCAACAGAGACATCATCAATGCCGCTTTGGGTGTGACAGGTGAAGTAACCGTCAGTGCAGTTTGCATACCAACTGTTGATTTTATTAGGGTTAAACTTAATCGCGCCCTCAAGCGACTCACATCCATAAAACATCTCGTCAACCTTTTTTAAAGCTGTTACGACAAAGCTGTCGGTGGCGTAGATGGTTTTGAGTGCTTTACAGAAAAAGAACATGCCATCCATATCCGACACGTTACGTGTGTCAAAACCAGAGAGATCGAGGGTGACGATATTCTTAGAATTGGAGAACATTTTGTTCATATCCGTCACATTCTGGGTGTTGAAATTTGAGAGTTCAAGGCTTGTAATGCCTAAACATGCGCTGAACATGCCACTCATGTCTATCACATTATGTGTATCAAACTTTGACACATCAAGAGATGTGATACCGACACAGTCATTAAACATATAAGACATATCCGTCACGTTGCGTGTGTCAAATCCTGAAACATCAAGTCGAGGAACATTACTGCAGCTTTGAAACATGTGTCTCATGCTCTTCACTTTCGAAGTATTGAATTTAGAGACATCAAGCTCTGCGAGCTTTGGGCAAAGACTGAACATGTGAGCCATATTTACCACCTCATCGGTGTTAAGGTTTTCAATGCCGACGATGCTTTCGAGCTCATAGAACTCATTGAACCAATAATAACAGCTTGTGGGACGCGCATTGGCAAAAGAGGGGTCAAAAACGACCTTTCTTATCTTTCTTTTGTATTTAGCCCATGCCGGTATGGTTTTGTCCTTGTTTAACTGTATTCCTCCGCCTACGTCATACTTGAATGTTAGTGTACTTTGGCTTTCGTCAAACACGGCATAGGCATTTTGTGCCGACAACTGGCCAGCCCATATTGGCAAACACATCAGTATCGTCACAAACCGCCTGGCAGCAATCCTTTTCGAGTGTAAAAAGATCTTCTTCATATTCATAAACAAAAAAATTACCGTTTGGTGGATCAAACTGATGGTTGAAAGAATGATTACATTTGACCTGTGATGCACTCCTTCATATAGCATACCCCAGCTCGGGATAAGAAATAGTTCATAAAAAGTCGCTCACTTTGCTCGCTAAGTAAGGAGGACGAATATTACAGCGGCCAAACATGGGCTAAAAAACCAAGAAGGTCATGCCCAGAGCATTGGCCATGTTCGCTACGTATTCGTGGCCCTCACTTTGCGAGCAAAGTGAGCTACAATGCTGGCGCCGCAACAGACGATTGTGTGGGCCAGCGCTAATCTCCACCGCGAGGGCGCTGCCTAAGCCCCCCCCTTCGGGCCAGCGTTCAACCTTTGGCAGCCAAAGGAGAAGCCTGCACATAGGTGCGGGCACCCAGTTCTTTGTCGAGCATGTAAAGGCCGTAACCGTTGCCCTGAATCATTTTGAGGTTGTCGATGATGTTTTGAGCATTTTCCTCTTCTTCCACCTGCTCGTCGACAAACCATTTCAGCATGCTCTGCGTAGCATAGTCGTTCTCGGCCGTTGTCAGGGCAAAGAGGTTGTTGATGAGCGACGTGACCTTCTGCTCGTGGGCCAATGTGGCTTCAAAGACGGCGAGGGGCGATTCCCAAGTGGTCGGCACTGCCTCGATGGGCTTTAGCTCGACGCGGCCGCCGCGCTGGATGATGTAGTTGAACATGATTTTGGCATGGTCTTGCTCCTCCTGGAATTGCACTTCAAACCAGTTTCCCATTCCGGGATTGCCATTGGCATGGGCATAGGCTGCCATAGAGAGATAAAGATAGGCCGACCACAATTCGGCATTGATTTGCGCGTTGAGCGCAGCTTCTACTTTTGGATTCAACATTGTTTTTGATGTATTTAGTAACGGTAAATTGGTTGTCCTTGTTTTCAGTCGCAATGTCCGCATTGCTCCTTCTATTATTTTGCAGGCTAATTTACAATTAAAAATCAGAATCCCTCATCTTTTCCCGATAGAAAATGGTTACATCCACGCTCCTTCTTTCATAAAGAGGCATCATCCACTGGTTTCACGACCGAAAAAAGAACAACGACACATTCGACAAAACCCACACAGGCTTCAACGGAGGCACTTTTGTCTATTATTATTTTGAATGCAGAAACTCAAAATATACCACCAAGACAAATGTGACTTACACGATTGTGAAGAGATAACTTGCCTCGCAGAACCTTCCGAAGAACCTGTGGCGGGTTTTGTTTTAAGTAATGATGAAAAAAGAAGGAGACCATGAGTTGGCCGCACCGACAAACTGTTTTGTCAAGCGCCAATTCATGGTCTCCTGTTTTGTTTCTCCCGCACGGGAGGTCTTCGGCGTGTGTGTGTGTGTTGGAGCAGCAGGACTTGGAATCCCGCTGCAGGTTTTCAGGTTGCCTTCTCCCCGTTCACTCTCTCCTCGAAAAATCCGGCGGCATAATCAAGTGCCTGCACCACCCGCGCCACGACTTCGCCAACGCAATGGTTTTCGAAGACATGGAAGTCATAGTTGATGGCCACAGCGCCGTTTTCCAACGTCATGGCTTTGACGAAACGCACACTGCGGTTGGTGGCGTTGACGGCATCCGACAATTGCGCCACACCGCAGCCGCGACGGAGAGCGAGATGGGGAATGCAAATGCGTGCCATATCGGCCCGGGGAGACGGAAGGAAGAGATAGTGGCGCTGGTTGAACATGAAATGCCAACCTGCAGGCAACACACTGTCTACGCGGCCGTAACGACAGCGGATTTCCTCTATGATATGTTTTTGTACGTTATTCATGATGCTATGGTGCGTTAGGGAAATTGCCAGAAAGTGCTGGCGTGTCTGTGGAGTCTGTTGTTTCATCTGCTTTGCATAGGACTCTTCTACTTGGTTTATGAGGCAGAAGGGCGTAAAGTAACCCATCCGCGCTCCCCTTTCGCATAGGGCGTTCAAAATGCAGAAAAATCTCTGCGCGGTTTTGGGCCAAATAGCATGGTGACGAAGCGCCCTCACAGCGGAGATTTGCGCTGGCCCGTATAATCGTCTGTTGCGGCGCCAGCATTGTAGCTCACTTTGCTCGCAAAGTGAGGGCCACGATTTTTGCAGCGAATATAGCTAACGCTTTAGGGCATGACTTTGTTGGATTTTTAGCCGTGTTTGGCCGTCACAATATTCGCGCCCCTCACTTTGCTCGCAAAGTGAGCTACAGTGCTTCGCCTCAGACCTTCGCCGAATATCCACGCGGTGCCCCTTGCAGCGATGCCGCACTTTGTTTGTTTAACATATCCGCCCAACCATCAGTCGAGCATCACGAAGGCCGCCCAATAATAAGGCTCTTTATATTTCTCCCGCACCACCTTCTTGGCGGCTTCAAACGCCTTACGCTTGTCGCTTTGGGCGCCGTTTTTCAGGAGATGCTCATAGAATGCTGTCATGAAATCCTGGGTGGCCTTGTCCTTGACCGCCCACAACGACATCACAATGGTGCCGACGCCGGCTTTCTTGAAGGCACGCTGAAGTCCGTAAAGGCCCTCGGCCGTGGCGCGGCCCTGTCCTGTCTGGCAGGCCGACAACACCACCATCTCCGTGCCGCGCAAGTCCATCCGCGCGATGTCTTCTGCCTGCAAGATGCCAGAGAGCACACCGCCCGGCAACGGTTTGCCAAGCCACGCATGGTTGCAACCGGAAAAGACGAGACCGGAAAGCAACATGGCGTCGTCGTAGTCCTTGAGATAATTCACCTTGGCGGCCTCGAGCGGCGTGTAATAAAAACCGTGGGTGGCGATGTGGAGCAAACGGGGCGCACGGCCGTGAAGACGAAGGAAGGACTCCTCCGTTCCGTTGTTGCCAGAAAGCAACGAGACGTCCCAATGTCCGGCACGCAGGCTGGAAGCAATGGCACGCGCCTCTTTTTCCGTGCCTGGCAAATGCCTATAGACGGAATCTCCGCGAAGCAGGCCGCCACGCTCGGCAAGGAGGCCAGAGAGGTCATATTGCTTTGCCTTTTCCTGCATGGCAAGCAAATCCATGTCGTAGTTCAATCCACCATAGACCACCGCCGTTTTCGCAGCATAGGTCTTCGATGCCTGCTTCCGTCCGAGCAGTTCGCGTGCCGAGGAGAGGCGGACGAAATTGTAATGGTCGCCGAGCAGCGAACCGTCGGCAAGGGGCAACGACTCCAATGCTACGCGGAAAAGCAGTTGCGAGGGGACGTAATAAACCGTTGCGCCCTCTGCCACCTGCCCTTTCAAGGGTTCCCAAAGCAGTTTCAACACGTCGGGGGCGAAATCCTCATCATAGAAGAAGTCGGGCCGCGCGATGTTGAGAGAATCCATCTGGCTTTCGGCAAAGAGCGGTTTCAAGAACGGGTGTTTCTGGTTTTTCTGAACGACGAAGGCGGCATATTTGCGCCCGTTTGTCTTGGTGACGAAATCCGTGAAGTCAATCAGCACCTCTCCTGGCGCCAACGCCTGCTGAACGCGCTGATAGTCGGCCTCCATAAAGGCGGCCTTGTCGCGCCAACCCTGGCAACGCGTTGCCAGCTGGGCCTCCAAATGCGATGTTTGTTTCGCGAGGTGCAACAGACTGTCGGCAGAAGCCGTGCCTTTCTCCTTCAAGGTTTTCATCCGGCTCTTCATCAAGGAGAGTTTCCGATAGTCGCGCAGGTTTTCCACATTTCCCTCATGCTTCAGGAAGTCATAGAGCGAACGTTCAGAATCGAGCAAGAAAGCCTTCGAGAGCACCAAGGCATCGTAACACGCCGTTGTGAAAGGCGTCTGGCTTTGATTGATTTTCAAAGCATAGGGCGTCATGTTCGTGAGGAGCATAGAAAGGGGACTCCAAAAGGCTTCGCGCTCCGATTGGCTCATCAGCGGAATGCGCCGTTTCAACACCTCTCGCAAGCGCTGCGCCGCCGCTACATAGTCGTTGCAGCCCGCTTCAAAATGCCCCGCAAAACCTTCGGCATTGGCCAGAAAGATTTGTGCGGTGAGCGTTTTCACATCGTCGTCGCCATAGAGCGCTGCCATGTTTTTGGCATACGCCCGATAGTGGGTTTCCGAATCGGCATGTCGGCCCATCTTGTGCTCCATGCCGGCAATGAGGCCCATGAGCACCACGCGCTCGGCGTCGGCCGAGGGATATTTGGCGGCCAGGAAGGCATCGGCCTTCTGATAATTGGCCAAGGCGGCTTCGTGTTCTTCAAAACCGGAATGACACAAGCCGCGCAAACGATACAACGCAGCCTGCTGCCTGGGTTCCTGCATCTGCTGGATGCTGGCAAAGAGGCGATCAACGGCCGCCATACATTGCTGGCGGTCGCCCTTCATGCGATAGATTTCAGCCAAGGACATATAGGGCATGTTGTAGTTGGCATCGCCCCTCGGCGTGATTTTCTGAAATTCAACGATGTTTTTCTTGGCATATTCCAAGGCCTCGTCGAAACGCTGGGAGAGCTTATATAGGGACTGCAACTGGGTATAGACATCGTTTTTGTTGCCTGCTGTCGCACAGATGCCTGTGCCCTCAGCCATCTCCTTCGCGCTCAAGAGCCAGCGCTCTGCCGTCCGATAGTCCTTGCGTTGGAAAGCCTGGGTGCCTCTGGCATAATAGTAGGCAAATTTCATGGACTCGTTGGAGGAAACGTCAACGAGCGAATCCATGCTCAAGGCATACTGCCGCGCGGCCTCATCATCGCCCATCTGGGCATAGTTTTTCTCCAGCAGCGCCAGTATGTCCATCTGAATGTCGGACAAACCGGCGCTCTTCGCTATGGCCAAGGCTCGCTGGAGTTCGGCGACGGCACCCGTGAAATCTTCGGTATATTCCAAACAACTGGACATACGCTTCAGGGAGGAGATGACGTCGCTCTTCTTGCCATTTTTCTGGAAGCCCTCAAAGGCCTTCCGGTAGCAAACCATCGCTTCGCCGTATTCCTGCTGCAATTCGTGTTCCGCGCCTTCAAAATAATGCGACAGAGGGATTTTTGGCAGGAGATATTTCGCCACGGTGGCATCGGCATACGGTGCCACTTCCTCGAGAATGCCACGCGCCCGGGGATAGTCTTTGCTGGCTTCTTTCATATAACGGCTGGCATAAAGATAGCCATTGTAAGCATACAATGCGCCTATCTCCGTCCGCTCTTTCTCCGTCAGGCGCCCCTGCAGGAGCTTCTTGGCCAAAAGATAGCCCTCTTCATAACACGCCAATTTACGATAACAGCTGCAGGCCATCGTCTGACTGATGACGTACGTTTGGCGTTCTGCCTCACTGCGTTGCTGCACGGTGTTGCGCCCAACTTCCAAAAAAGCTTCGAGGGCCTCAGCGTTTTTCTTGGATTTTTCGAGCGCAAAAGCCTCGTACATCTTGTCCACCACTGCGGCCTCACTGAGGTGCTGCGCCGCAGAAGGAAGCGGCACGCAAGCAAATGCCGCGCTGAAGAGCAACGAAAGTAGATATATTTTTTTCATTGGGTTTGTCATAGGAGGTTGTCACCTAACGGTGTCACATTTGTTTTCCACATCGGCTGTGTCGTTGTCAAGACTGTCAACCGCTGCCGGCATCGTGCCGTCAAACTGGTCGCCGCTGCCGCGCATCACACCTTCCGCGCCGTTGTTGACAAACATCATGGTCAAGAAGAAACCAACGACAAACAGGGCTGCTATGCCGCCAAGAAAATACCAGCGCTTGTTTCTGCGCGGCTCTTTGGCAGACGGGGGACACGCCGGACAGGGCATATTGTTAGGCATACAGGGATTTGGAGCGGGCGCATTGTCCGCAGACGCCACATGATCAAAGTATTCCATCACCTTCATGGCCTCCAGCTTGCTCATGCGGCTACGCATGGCATCCCTCACCATGATGGTGAACTGATATTGCGCCTTCTTCTCCTCGTCGTTCTCAATCTCGCCCAAGAAAGCGGCCCGTTCTTCCTTTGTCATCTCGCTGCCGTGGAGCAGGAAACGATCTATTCTATCTTGAAAATCCTTATCCATAAACAGTTGGAGTTGCAATTATGAGTTTAGGTATCTGTGGTAAATCTCTTGCGCCGACTTTCGCAAATTCTCCATACACTTGTATTTCATCGTCTTGAGCGCATTCTTCGATTCAAAATTGGGGAGTTCCTGCAAGATGGCATCGAGGCTCTTTTCTTCATAATAATACTTCGAGAGCACCTCGTTACACCGCTTCGACATACGCGAAATCACGTCCGAGACGATGTCCATCATCGCATTTTCCGACGGGTCGTATAAAACGTCCACCGCGTCCAGCCTGCCCCACTCTTCATCCGTCATCTGCTGTTCCGTCTCAGGATTGTAGAGCGTTGGGCGGCTCCTGGTCCATTCCTTATATTTGTTCTTGGCAATGCCCATAAAATAGGTGAGAATGCTGCCGTTGAGCGGCTCGCCGTTTTTTCCCACCACAATGCCATCGCAAGCCATGATTTTCCCGCGCTCAATGTTTTCCCAAAGCGTGATGAAGGAATTTTGGAAAATCTCCGTGGCATCGTTTTCGTTGATGAAAAACAAGCCGCGATAGTTCGTCCAGAAATATCGCTTGCAACAGTCATAGAGTTTGCTCTGCATCCCCACATCCTTTCTGCTCACGCCCGCCACCAGTTTTGCTTCACGCTCCTGAAGCGGCGAGCGAAATAATTTGGCCTTTTCCATTATCTTAAAATGTCTGTTAGGTTATCTCTCTTTCTGTAATATCCCGTCATCTGCGGGTTTTGCACAGCGCTGCTGGCATTGTATTTAAAGAATTTACGGATGCACAACATCAGTTGGTCGTTGTTGCAGCCACCGTTGACTTGAAGTTCGCGATACAAGGCATAAGTCAGTTTGCCAACCGCTGGATTTTTCATTTCCACATTCACCTCGTCGCTCCGACACGCACTGAGGGTCACCCACAATTCCGGCAGGCGCTTTGCATTCGGATGATTCTCCGGCTTGGCTTTTCCCCGTGCGACGAGCGCCTTGGCCGCCTCGAAAATTCGTTCCACACCGCGCACCACCTCGTCATCGGCAAGTCCGCGCGTGGCATCGCCGCTGTGGCAGGCATCAACCACCACAAAAATCTTTCCCTTCTCGCCCACCCGCCGACGGATGGCGCTGAGGTAATAATTGACCTCGTCGTCCGTGAGATGTTTCTCGCCCCGGTCTTTATCGCAGGCTTTCATATAGGCATCGTAGGGAATCCAGCACTCGTCGAGCCCGTCGACCTCGTCTCCATGCACATCGCGCATCTGCTGCCCGTGGCCAGAATAATGGACATACACGACGTCTCCCTCATCGCACGCCCCTGCCAACTGCTTGAAAGCCTTGACAACGGCCGCCTTCGTGGCCTGTTGGTTCACGAGCGTTGTCACCTGCCGAAAGCCCGCCGTCCGCAACATGTCCTTCACATAAGCCACATCCTTATCTCCGTTTATCTTCGCCCATTCCTTATCGGCCTGCACGCCGAGTCCGATGACGAGCGCACGCTTCGTCTTCGCAGCGATTTGAAGGGAACAGATGAGGCAAAGGAGGAGGCAGATGAAAGGTCGCATAAGCGTGAGGTTGATTATTGGGGAGGGCTATATTCGTAAGTAGGTGTTCAGAATTAGTTTATATTGAATTGTCGTATTATTTTGTTCCTACAGCTGTCTTGAAGAAGGAGCGTAGCGGGCTACGTGACTGATGAAAGACAATTGTAGGGGCAAAAGAATGCGGCAAGGCAATATTAAACTGGCTTATCCCTGCATGGATAGTATAAACTAATTTTGAACACCTACTTATAATCTGTAAAGATGGCGGTTTTATCCCACTTGGCAAAACAAAAAACCAGTTTTTTTGACGGCAGAACCGAAAACAGATGATTCGGCAGGGGGATTCCACCCCGAAAAAGGGTATTTGCCGCGCCAAGGAGTCCTTCAGAAGTCGATCGTCTGATACAGAACAAACCTCGGCAGAGCATCAAGCTTGTTTGAATGCTTTGCCGAGGTGTAGCCTGTTTTTTTGTGATAAAGATTTCTTCTAAGTAATGGTGAAAGAACAAGTAGGTAGTCAAATATCATAAATCTGACCACCTACTTACCTACAGAGCTTTCATGGATGTCCGCTTCATTTACCTTCCTCTTCATCAAAGGTTTCATTAGCCATACTTGCATATAGGTTGCGTCGTTCTGATTCTGACGCTGGAGCCGCGCAACAGTCATTCATCTCATCTGTTTTCTGTTTTGCCAGACGGCTGAAGAGATTCATACGAGTGTTGCAGTCCTTCTCCATCGAAGCACGTGTACCCACGTCGCTATAGTCGAAATTTCGTGCATTGCGGATAGACATAGACATGGCAACCTCAACAGAGTCTTGGTTGGCTCCCATATAGGTGAATGACCATCCCTCACCACGAAGTCGCTCCACAAGTTCCTTGATGCTCTTGCCGTTGTACTCGCGGGAAGCATTTTCCATACCGTCCGTGATAATGGTAACGACCACCATTGCATCCGGCAATCCCTGAACATGTCTGTGCATACGAGTGAGCGTGAAGCCCATAGCGTCATAGAGAGGGGTCGAGCAGCATGGCTGGAAATCCTCTATCTTCAACGGATTGGCCTCCGCCACCGGAGTATTGTCATACAAATGTTTTGTCTCACAGCTACAGAATGTCACCAACGACACAAAATGGTCTTGGGTGTCGGCAAACTTTTCCTGGGCTTTCTTGATTCCTGCCAAAGTCTCGTTGAACCCGTCAACAGCGGCTCGGCGTATGCTCCCCATCGAACCGCTACGATCGAGGATGATGACATTGAATACCTGGGTTTTCTGAATTTCCTTCTTTGTTTCCATTTCCTTTATGTATTATAGTTGTTAACTAAATGAGCGCATTGCCCAATTTGGGATTTTAGTTATTTATGATGCACGGAACAAAAAAGTAACCATTGGGTAGCCGAGAATCTAAATTTCTATTCATATATAATTATAATACAAACAGGCAGCCAGCTTTGACAATCCGCTTTTTCTGGCTCGAGGAGAGGTCTACTATTTAACCATTTCATAATTTGTATATTCAGGCAACCATTTGTCCAACAATTCATCGGCCTTACGCTCCATATCTTTGGTTATGTGTTTTTGTACCTTATCATAAGCTACGCTCAAAGACAATATTTCGTCCAACCAGCCTATAATCGGAAAACGTTTTGCCGAAAACAAATCTATTGGGAGTACCACATACGCGATAGCAGTGCCCAAGGCAAGTTTGTCTCTTGTCGGAGTTTTGTCATCCATCATAACAAAATATGTCAGCAACACAGGCCTTGCCGCCACTCGCCCCACTTTCTTAGCGTATTCACCGATATAGAACATCAAGTTCTTGAAATTTATTCTGTGCACCATAGTATATAATTCTGTTTTTACAATGTGTTCAACACGCTCCAGCTACGCATATTCGTAGCAACCCCACACATGTCAAGTTTTCTATAAATTTATAGAGTTGAATATATCTGAGAGGGAGCAACCTCAAACATTATTTTGTGCTTCGCTGGGCAGATTTTATATGGTTTTGTTCCCATTTACGGAAAGACGCAGCTTTGTCTGTATGATCCTTTGCAGCCCTCAAATCGCCCCTTGCCATTGCCGCCTCTGCACGTTTTTCATGCCATTCTGCATTATGTTGGGCAGACTCAGCTTTGCCAAGATGGTATGACTTGTCATTAACAAAGCCATGTAACTGGTCATATTTATCTTCGGTTGGGTGAGAATCATCCCAATAGTCACCTGTGGCATTTCCATATTCACCGCCATGATGAAACTCATGAAGCCCTTGACTTGCGACATCAGCACTTTCAGCAACGCCATCTGCTGCAAATCCATGCAAGTGATTCCTTGCCCACTCCGCCTCTTTCAGCCAATGAGCTTGCTCTGTACCAGTAGTTATGCGAGCTTGATGCTCATACCAATCAACATCCGATTGGGTATAACCTTTCATCTCACTGTGGCCATGCAAGTCATCAGCAAAAGCGACATCAGGACGCAAATTCACATGTCCAGGTTCTTGCGGTGTTACCGTTGAGGTATAAACATCCGTCTGGTTAAAATGGTCAAGACATTCGCTGAATGAAGGAGGCGTACCATTATGAGCTTCCAGATACTCATGGGCAAATGACACACCAGCTTCGATTGCAGCCACACGAGCAACACCATCGGGATGTGATTCGCTTTCTGCCGTTCCACTCAATGAAGCGGCCATCTTGCCTTCATCCATACCATTCAGTCCTGCGCGAACGCCTGCCATATAGTCGCAACACAATTCTTCCTGATGGGAGTCAAAGCCAGTATTCAATCCTTGCAAGGCCCGATGCGCTCCCTCATGCGTCATTACGAGGTCAAAACCTTCCTTGTCCGTAATGCCCATATCAAGCATCTGCTGACGATTGAACACCAGTATGTCGTCATTCTCCGTAAAAGGTATGCCTGTCATCACGCCAGTAGTCCAATCCTCATGTACTTCCATTGGCGCATTCATATTGAAGAAGTCACTGGCTTCCTTTACTGACTGCAATACCATTTCGTCCGTGAGGGAGTCGCCCCACGCTTGATGAAAATTGTCAAACCAACTGTCTGGCAGGTGGTTGTGAAGGAAATCTACACTAAAAAAATCTAATAGTCCGTCCATAAGCTGTTGTCTTTTATTTGTATAGATAATTGATGTAGCGGTAATCTATCATTGCCTATTGTTATTTCTGCAAGATTCCAACAAATGGGTCTCATGTCTATGCTGTAAGTGTTGGGATAATAATAAATATCCAAGTATCAACATCACACAAAAGCAAAGTGTGCCAGCTAAAACCAAATAAAGAAATAAGTCGTGCGAGCAATTACAACCACATTTCTCACAACTCTCAAAAAAACTAATCATTCTTGTTGCTTTCTAAAACCATTATACCTTTAGCTTTAATTGTTATTGAAGTATTAGAGTTCAATGAAACCTCCTTATTTTCAACAACATCTTTCCACTTCTCACACGCAGGAATAATTTCTTTAAACCGAGATAAATGAAGTTCTGCTTCCTCGTTAGAGAAATTTATTGCTACCATTATCATCTTAGACTTTTTAATATTTCCATTATCGTCTTTTAAATAGCGGAAATACACATACACCTTGCCGTCAAGAGGAACAAAATGCATCTTTTCGCCTTCTGTAATAGCCTTGCAACCTTTTCTCCATTTAAGCAATTTGCTTATGTAGGTTTTGATGTCTTGTTGTTTGGCAGCTAAGGAAGTATCCCACGGATAGTCTTGACGCATATTGCCGTCAGAATCACCTTTGCCATCTCCAGCGAGCAGAATCTCAGTGCCATAATAGACTTGTGGTATGCGAGGAATGGTCAACAAAAGTCCTATCGCTTGTTTTAGTTCTTCTACGGATGGATGCTTGTGTAGCCAACGAGCCACGTCATGGTTGTCTATAAATGCGAGTAGATTGCAAGGATTTTTGTAGGCAAAGTCAAGGGCAAAGTGCGTGTAGATTTCCCTTGCCTTATTTTCAATAGAAGTTTCAGACAAACGACGCTGAAAGGCAAAATCCATAAATGTCATAGTTGATTCTGGAATAGCCACAAGATTGTCGTTTTGCATCTTAGCCGTATATTCAGTTTCACCAACCCAAGCTTCTGATAATATAGGGAACTGAGGGTATTCGGCATACAAGCGTCTTTGCCATTGTTGCATATACTCCACTCCTGCATAAGGATAAGTATCTATGCGGAACGCATCAATATCGCTCGTCTCTATCCACCAAATGCTCATTTGCGTCATATAGTCCAACACTATATTATTGGTCAGATTGATGTCGGGCATATTTTGCGTAAACCAACCCTTTACGAAATGTCCCTTATCATATTCAGAAGCATATTTATCATAGGCACTCAATGGTGAATAGTTGGTTAATTTACACTCACCTTCACCAAGATTATTAAACCAATCTTTTACAGGAGGGTGTTTTACAAAAGGGTGATCTATACCACAATGATTAAATACCATGTCCATAATCACCTTTAGCCCTTTTTTATGTGCCGTGTCTACAAATTCGCAATAGTCATCGATGTTGCCGAAGCGAGAGTCTATTTTATAAAAATCAGTGATGGCATAGCCATGATAGTTATAGTATTTCGTGTCCTTTGTAACCTCTTGCTTGTTCTCAAAAACTGGAGTATGCCAAATAGCCGTAAAGCCCATATCAGCGATATCGCCAACATGATTCGTCATTCCTTTTAAAGTTCCACCATGCCAACAGTCAGGATTATTTTTGTCTATTACATTCTTTTCAAGACATTGTTTATTATTAGTTAAAGCAAACCTGTCTGGCATCAAGAGATAGATGACATCTTTCATCGAAAGAGTTTCAATCCTTTTATTCCTTCTTGGAAGAATTTTATATTCTTTGGCTTCTACCTCGCCATTTCTCTTTAGCTGCAGCTTATAACTTGTGTTAGATTTTACCTTACTCGTGTCAACGTCTAGCACTATATAGTTATTCGTATGGCTAATAATTTTATATTCCAACTCTAACTCGCAACCCAGTTTTATACGTGCATTTGCCAAATCATCGCCCTTAATAATCAACTGCAATTTTGGATTGTCCATATTAGCAAACCAACACGGAGGATATATCTTTCTTATTTCCATATCTACATCATTTTAGAATAGTTACGATTGTAGCTAATAAAGTTAACACGGCCAAAAGAATCAGAAGCCAATTGGTAAGTGCCTGTACTATTTCATTGTATTCTTGCTGGATTTCATCCATATTTTTTGTCACGCCAAAAGAACAAAGCATATCACAGTCTATATGGTAAAGGTTTAAATCCAACTCGTTCAATATCTTCCACAACTTATAAGCTCTGAATGTTAGTTTAATGGGATTAAGCAAGCTTTTGCTAATCTTGTCAGAAACTTCGCTCGTCATCGCATTGGTGATAAGGTGGTCAATCTCCACCGTTTTAAGATACTTAGCATAAAGTTGCTTGTCTATTCCTGCAATATCACGATATGCAACGAATGTAGGCGGTTCAATGTGGGTTGGTGCATGAAATATTCGTCTCCATACACGAGTTTTATCTTGTAAATATTGATCATAATCTATTTGAGAAGTAATTATGATAGCACTTTTTGCTCTGTAATAGAGTTTATAGGAATCACGCGTAGAATAATTTTTACCTAAACACCGCGTTGGATTCTCTGCATGTCGCCATCCTTCATCACAGGTCAACATTCCATATATGATGTCATTCCTCTTATTTACATTTTGAGCATTGACAATGGGTTCGTCCACCTCCAACAACATATAACGTGCACGGCTGTCAATATCATCCTTTAGATACGGATATATTGCCATCAGCTTTGATGTAACATATTCTTGGAATGTATTTGCGTTTTGCTGTATTCCACCCTCATAAATGGATACGTGGCATCTTTTGTAAAAGGTGTGTTTCAGAAGTATTACGTCATCTACATTCAACCCTTCAAAGTTCAAGCCAACGATTGCCGTTGCCACATTGTTGTCTATATTGACAGAGAATAACAGTTGTCCCTTTATCTTTACACCTTGATTTCCGTTAGTCAAAGGTGGATATTCTACCTTAAAACTCGACAACAGCAAACTTACATTTTTGACAAACAGATTATCTTCTCTTGGATGCCTATACTCCTCAGCTATCTCAGATGTTGCATAACAACCAGCTGCACCATTAGGCAATCCCACTCCAAGATGCGTAGCCCAAAACGTCTGATAAGCCTTTAGAATATCTTCTTTCTGTTGTCGAAAGGCAAGAATATCCATTTGATTGGTATTCGGCTGCCTCAGCCTACGAGTCCCTCGTTTATGGCATTGCGCAATATCTTTCCACATATTTCGCACACGCCTTATCCCCTGTGAGTTTCTCAACTCACAGGGGAAATAAACGTTTAGGGTGCCGGTATACAGCATGAAAATCTTCGATTTAATTAATTTTATTCATTATCTTCATCCATATATGGACCCACAATTGCATCCTTAGAAAGTTGTTTGTCCGAAAGGTTAATCTTGATATAATCGAAATCCACTCTTTGTTCTGGGAATGGTCCACCATGTTCCTTGCCTGATAAACTTTGTTTTATTACTCGAGCTGATTGTTTCAATGTTTCAGCAGAATACTCTCCTGCTGCATCTATAAATGCCCCTAATTCTTTAAACATAGCTATATGCTTTATTTGTGTTTTATATTATATACAACTTTTCAAGTATGTTAATTCATTATCATACGCAGGACTGCATCCTATAGAGCAACTTGTATGATTGCATTCATGGGACGAATAGTAATACTTTTCTTTCATTAAAGTCACATCATCCTATCAGATTTTCCGACATACAGTTAGTCTTTTTCAACATGGAGACATACTTTTCAATATTTGAAAATGTTTTGACATCAAAACCTAAAATGCAATATAGATTTTTCAAGAAAACCAATTCTTGTTTGATTATTGTATTGTCTATTGCAATCATTTTACATGCTAAATTCAAGGCTTTTTCTTTTTGTTCTTTGGTAGAAAAATGTTCACACACAACAGGTAAGGAAGATATATTTTCTTCATCAAGATTAGCTATATCAATATCCAAAAGTTTAGCTAATTGAGAAAGATAATGCTTTTCTTTATCATCTGAAGCCCCACCATCTGCTTTCATTGCATAAATAGCCACATGAATTAATGCTTCATGATAAAGTCTTTCTGATTCTGTCAAAATACTTTCTTTTAGAGCTTCTTCTATTACGATTTCCCGACCTAGCTTTTCTTTTTCAAGTTGTTTAAGAGATTCCGCATGGCACAATATTGCATCATTAAACATTTGAGCTGTAAATGAATTGACATTATTCTTTGCCCCCTTAGACAATGTTTCTAATACAGTGTTTTTGATTTCACGTCCAGAGAAGCCTTCAGAGTCCTTTGCAAATTCTAAAAAATCCGTTTCAGTTAACGGAACGTTGAATGGGACTTCTGTAGGTATCATTAATTTGAACAACTTCACCCTTAAGGATTCATCAGGCAAATCAAATTTTATATTTTTGAGAATTCTTGTTTCAAATGCCTTGTCAAAATTTCCAACTAGATTGGTTCCAAATATGACAACCCCCTCAAACTCTTCAAGAAGAATAAGCATTTGACTTCTTAGAGAATTAATAGATTGATCATGTCCAGATGTGACATTTGTTATTCTTTTACCTAAAAATGAATCAGCTTCATCCATAAATAGAACAGCATTGCTTTCTTGCGCAACATTAAATGCAGCAATTAAATTTTTAGGAGATTCACCAGCCCACATGGATTCTATATTGGCATAATTAACACATAATATTTTTCTTCCCAAAGCCGATGCTACGGCATGTGCACATTTTGTTTTTCCTGTACCTCCTGGACCATAGAAACTCAGTACTGCTCGCGCCTGTGGGTCTATATTTTGAAATCCCCAATCATTATATATTCGATCTCTGTTGCGAATAATAGAAAGAGCATTCTCTATCTCTGACCTCATGTCATTTGACATTACTACAGAGTTCATCTTATATTTGGGTTCTATAGGGAAAAACATGGATCTTCGATCATCAACATTTGACATCTCTTCTTTTTTTGAGTGTTGTACGGAAAATTGAGAAAAATCAAATACAAACACAACGTTGTTATAAGAAAGCACATCAATTTCATTGAATCGTTGTAATCGTATTCTAAACTTAGATAATGTGGCTTCGAAAGCAATATCATAATTCGTTTCTTTAGGCAAATTTTGGAATAGAATAAACTTTTTCCCTCCGTCTAAATCCAAAACATGCTTAAGAGAATCATTATCCATGTCAAAAATGACATACAAAGAATATCTGCATATTTTATAGCTACTTAAATCAATATCCCTCAACAAAGACTCTATATTATTTATCAACGAGTCTGGCACGTTTACACCATTTGATTTAATAACGACATTAATCATATTTGAAAGTTTTACAAGCGGCCTGAATTTCCGACTCTTAATCTATGACCATTAGAACAAGAGATGTCAGCACCCGCCACTTTATTACCATTTTTCTTTAGACCGATAATTACTCTATCGGCACTTTTAATTTCGTCGACAAACCACTCATTTGCGCCTTCTGTGTCATGTTCACGTAGAAATGAAGCTATATTATATATAGTTAAGCATTCATGCACAACAAATGCGATGGTTCCAATACTACCAATGAGAATTAACCACCAAATTAGCCCAAACATAATTATTCCAAAACTATAAGATTCTTATTACCTAACATATCAAGAATATCTTTTTCAATGTCTGAATAAGTGACAATTCTTGAGTGCTTAATTTTTTTGTGTGATGAATCGGTAATAAGCATTACAAGTGAATGTTCTGTATCTAAAGTAGGCAAAACCAAATTTATGCCTCCTTTCTCAAAAGCATCTGATGTAACACGCGAAAGAACGTATTCATCATTGTCGTCTACGTCATCATGAGATCGATACCATTTTAGCATATCTTCCACTGTGAAAAATTTTGTTCCAACAACTTCGTAAGATTGTTTAAACATAGAGTTGTTTATCTTATGCCTTTTCTTTCTACGCAAATGATTACCATACACATATAAGGCAATTATTGCTGCTACGGCTACTAATGTAATTTTCATTTTCATTTTTTTATTTATTATAAGGAAGTGCCTATCAAGCACTTCCTTATATAAGTTACTCTACTACTACCAATTTTCTGCCTCCAAGAACTTCATTGGTTTTGGAATCACGTGCATCTGCATCAATAGACTTGAATTCCTCTATTTTTCCTGTACGATGGTTAAATACACCTGCACCTACTCCCTTTTTCTTTTTGAGTCCGATATCAACAGGACCATCAGTTTTCGCATCATTAATCAATTTTACCCAATCAACAACAAAGCCATCTTTGACATCATCGTCATCATCATCAAAAAAATCACTAAGCCAATTGAATATATCTGCAAAAAAATCAACAACGGCCTTTACTACTTTGACACACATGCGCCAAATGCCTTTGATGCCCTCAACTAAGGCATCCCAAATACTGCCAAAAAATCCCATATTATTTTACTACAATAGAATCCTTACCATTGAACAACTTGTCTAATTCTTCGTCCAAATATGAACAATGAACAAGCTTTTTCAAATAATTTCTTCCAAATAAAGGTTTGTCGTTTGAGATGAATACAATAGATACAACTATTGGGAATACCTTATTTTTGTCACTTTTAAAGCGATAAAGCATTGCTCCATCAAATTCTGATGGTTTGTTGGTCATCAACCAACTTACAACATCATCATAAGTTAGCGTACGACAAGACTCTAGTTCGTAACGATCTTCGACTGTAATTGTGTCAGAAGAACCTAACAGGCTTTTCAGACTTTCCCGAATATCCTCTAGGATTGTCTTCTTTCTGGGCCTTTCGGTCCATACTTCTTTTTCAAATGTTTTCATTTTAATTTTTTAATTTGGTTATATAAAGTTGTAAATTTTGCCACATCAAGCAGTAAACTTTTATTTTTTATCACTAGGTAATTAGGTATTTTCAGATTTGAATATGTAAAAACACAACACATCGGATCTAATTTACTATCAATATATTCCTTTTCCATTCCCAACATTGAGACAACTATGCAATTTTCTGAAATCTCTATTGAAACGTATCGTATTTTAGAGCATGTACAAATGGCTTCTTCACACCATTCAAATACATCTTCTATGTATAAGTCTTCATTTTCCGATATTAAACAGTGAACTTGACTTGACAAGTCATCAATTATCCCGTTTAAAATTTCAAGATAATAGTCATTCTGTATTATAGCCTTGATTTTTTTTAAGAAACAAATATCACCACGTGAAAACTTTGTATTAGTCAGTGCTTTATCGAATTTGTTAATTTTATTACCTGTGATATTGTTACAGTATTTTAGGAACAATTTTTCTACTACAGAATCTCTTACAGAGCTACTCAATATAGGCTCTATTCCCTCATATAGATTCAGGCTTCTATCTACTGACACTAAGTAACTACCAGCTTTCTCCTCGCTCTCCTCCAGCAACCCATCGTAATACTCACGACTGTCATTAATAAGATACCTCATCCCATCCGTATTAATCGCTCCATTGGTAAGCAGCAACGGAAGATGCGGAGCCAAGCCAGCTGAAGACCAGAAGTAGGTATCTGCCATATAACCTATCATGCACTCAAGGTAGGGGACGAGGTCTTCAACGATTTCTTCCAACAAGCCCTCTTCGTTATCGTAGTCGTCTTGATTACAGAAAGGACGCTGAAATTCGGTTGGTTCAATCTCAGGAACATCGAATTTGTCGGTACTGTTAGCTCCTACACCCCACATGTGCAGTTGGAAGACCAATTTGCCATCGTTGGGACGAAAGAAAGGGGTGATGAGCAAGGTGGGGAGGTTCTTCAACTCCTCACGCATGGCAGTTACTTGTACATCAGTAGGATTGACCATAGGCTTCCATGCTCCGCTATAGAAGAGGATGGGATGGTCGGTCATGGTGCTCCAATGCTTATCACAATACTGCTCCAATTGCTTTTCGATGATTGGATAGACGAGTTTGTTGAACTTGTCGTAGTTGGAGCGGGTGAAGACGACGTGCATAGCAACGTTCTCCTCTTGATTTGCCAAGAGGTTGCCAAAGGCTTGATTCTTCATCACAATGGGGAGCACTTTCAAAGGCCAATTGCTGATTGTTGTCTCGTAAGTGAGTCGTTCCAATAGATGGTCGACCTCATCTTTCAGTTCTTTGAGCCTGTCAGCATGCTTTTCATTCTCCAATTGTAGGGTCAGTTCCTGTCCCTCTCGCATAAGCCGCCACATGTGCTCCGTGTTGCGGTCTTTTGCAGCACGCTCAAACTCCTCACGCTTCTGTTGAAGCGCTGCATTCTGGCGGCTGCCACACCAATTGTTGTAGATTTGCATTCCAACATTGGCGAGTATCATTGTTATAGCACCTATTGGCATATTTAGATCATTTACAACATGTTTGATTTAACCTGCTCCTTTATAGCCTCGATGTCTTTCTTGTCGTACACCTCCAACAAATGTGGCGTATTCTCTTCATCAAGTGCGGCAAGGATATTATCGTTCTCTCCCTTTATGAATGCCTTTAATTCAGCATAGCCCATTACGAGTCGCTTCATATCAGCATGTTCCTTGTCATTCAACAAAACGGGCAATGTCGGTTCTTTGCCCTGCGTCAGCACCATATAGGAATCACGAACAGCACCTGTAATAACAGATACGCTGGCATGCAGTAATTCTATCATCTCAATGCGATATTCTTCGTTTTTCCCTGCTTCGACAGGATTATAATCGAAGTTGAAAAGTGGGCGAATGACAGGGCGCGAAGCCTGCGGCTCCCATACAGCACCACTCAGATACATTTTACCTTCACAGTATTGAGGCAAAATAACCAAAGTTGGCATTTGACTCATCAAAAAATGGATATTCATTATGCTGGCATTGCCTCCTGACAAATCAGGCCTCAAACAAGCATCTTTGCGGAAATCAACATCTCCGATAAGGGGAACATCATTCTTTTTGATGGAATATTCCAACTCCTTATATATCTGAGCATCTGCGGCATTGGCATCTGTTCCATAAGCACGCAAAGGCAACAGAGGCGCATGCATCAGAATAACATTCAACCGTGGTGCTACGTTCGCCACATCGTTGCGTATCTCATGCAAAATCGCCTGAGGCAACAAGGGATCAAGCGGCCAACAATATTGCAAGTAGTATTTCAATTCAATGGCTTGCATCTGCGCATTGAAAGATTGTCGTGAAGCTTCTTGCCTCTGTTCACGGGCAAGAGCAACGAGCCTACGTTTGAAGGCGATATCTTCCTGCATACGTTCGTCATCAGTGATGTGACGAGCGCGTTCCATCTCCAACTGAAATTCCTGATTCCGTTCGTGTGCCTTGTCTTGCAAACGGCGGTTGTTCCACCCCAGTAGCGTAGAACTGATGGAATTTGCCACCCAAAACATGCCGTAACCAGGGAATCTTATACTTTGTGATGCTATAGGTATATCCATAAGTTACATCTAATATTTATATATAAGCGGGGCCTCAACATAAACTATTTTTGAGCCTCCACCTATCATTCAAAGAATGAGCCAGACAAATCACCGCTGCTGTCAAAGCCGTTGTAATCAGGCGTTGTCTGCGACGAATCATTGTACATGCCTTCTCCTATAATTACATGATCATCTTGTTCTATATCAGAAAATGCAGAAATCTCATCAGCAGCACATGCTGCAACAAGCACGTCATCCACAGGTTCTGGTGAAAGCGTAACAAGTGCTGCCATTTCTCCAGGAAGAAGTGTAGGCAAATCAAAATCTGTTTCCGCTAAATCCGACGGCAACTGCAAATCAGCCTCCGTCATATTATTAAGAGTCTCGTCTATGATGGAATTAGCGTCCAACAACTGTCGCAACGCATCGTTGTCCACAGCTATCTCTGAGAACTGCTGCATCTCATTCCGTGACAGATTGCCATCAAGGAATGCAGCAAACTCCTCTATACTTGGTAATGTATGACTAAGCATGTTTTGCCTCCTTTCTGCATACATGTTTGAATTGTCTCTCTGCCAAAATCCGTTTGTTGTAATAATTATCCATTGACATGCCAAGCGCCTCTGCAGTTTCCTTGTGTGATTTTTGTTCAAGATAGAGCAAACGAATGATGTTGCGATATCTTACGTTGGACATCAAACTGAGCAATACTTCGACATCTGCACGGTTCATGTCACTAAAATCTATTGGATTAGAGAGTGCTTCGTCACCCATCCTATCACTCATCGTATCTTCGCCATCCTCTTTTTCGGCAGTATGCAATAACGGTTCATAAACAGGCATGCGTTGCTTCAACTCATATTTCTTATAGCAATAGAACAAGCAAACTGTTTTGAGCCAACTTGTCAAGGTACTCTCACCACGGAAATTTTCCAGCTGACACTTGCCTGTTGTATTCCCTGGAGCAAGAACGACTATGTAGATTTCATCCATAAACTCCTTGCAACTGATGCAATCAGTATAATAGTTGTCATATATAGATTTAAAAAGGGGATAGCATTGCTGGTAAAAGTATTTGCGCGTAACCATTTCGTCCCTGTTTATCAGAGATTTGGCTATCTGCAAATCCTGTGAAAAAATATTCTTTACAATCATTCCAAGAGTTCTATTTTGGTGGTCAGATTAATCCCGCAACCTCCAGCATCATCAGACAACGCTTTCTTCCACGTCTTTCTGTTCCTCTCTTCCATTCCCGAAACTCTCTTCCACCTTCTCCAAGAATGCACTGGGAACGAAGGCGGTGGCGAGGTAACAGATGCTTTTGATTTCCAAAGCAACGCGCTGCTGGCCGGCCACGCGGATGACGCGGCCGACAAAGCCTTTAAATTCGCCCTCCTTGATGCGCACTTGGTCGTTGCTCTTGAAATGGCAACGAGAAACGGGGAGGGTCATGACATGGGGATTGGAGGTGATGGTGGCACGAACGATGTGCTGCATGACGTCTTCAGAAAGAATGACGGGAGGACAGAGGCCCGTCTTGCTCTCGGGCTTCTCTGTCTTGTCGAGATAATAGCGGATGTAAGTGGCCGTTGGGGCTGGAGACTTGACGATGGATTGCGACTCTATGCGCGTCATACGTGCAAAAATCAAATTGGGGAAAAGAGGCTGCTTGACGCGCTTCTTTTTCCCCAATACGATTCTCTCCACATATTGCATCGGCACATAAGTGGGTATGTTTTTAGCTTTTAAATCTTCAACGGCCTTATCTATGCGGCCGTAGGTGACACGCAGGACAAACCTGCAAGGCACTTTCCAACGCGGCGCTACCTTCGGAGCATAATTCGGGGACACCCCTGTGTGTGAGTCGGCAGCCGACGGGCTATGGACTTCGGGGAGGACATCGGAGGCAAATCCGGTGCTGAGAGGCTCTGCCCCGCCTCTTTGGGGTTCCACATTAGACAATGTGTTCATTTCTTACGTTCTGGAAAAACAGGCAACGGACGTGTCGTCCGGTTTTCTCGCCAGTGTTCTTTCATATTGTGTGATGTTTTCCCCGGATGGTTTTTTCATGCTTAAGTTCTTATCGTTTTAAGCTCTGACATCCGGAGGTGTTTTTTCACCACCACCATTAAACTATCATTAATCCGATTTTACGCATATTACAATGTCGGCTTTAATAGTCTGCCGCAAAGGTATGAAATTTTCTTGGCAAACAAGGATTATTTTCTATTTTTCTATAGTTTTTTTTGATGGCGAAAAAACACAGACGTTCCAAAAACATGAGCCGCCCACGGGAGTTTATTTGTCCGCAACGAAAGGCGGATTTACAACAATTTCTGAGCGCATCCTTGACCCTCAGGACTTTTCTGCCAATACTGGCGTTTTACTAAGGGTGTGTGAAAACATAAAAAAGCGTGAACCTTTCGTTGTCGTTCCACCTTCGAGGCTCTCGCATTTGCCCTGTACCGTCGAACGAACAACGAACAGAGCCCACGCCGATATGATATACCATCTGATGCTACCCAGAAACGAAGAGACATGTCATGGCCCGCACTAAAAAGTGCTGCCATGACATTACTCATCTAAACTGGGTAGGCGAATAACCACATCACCTGGGCATCTATCGCTGCCTTGTCTTGATGGTACATGAAACTTGCGAGATTTCGAAGGTCAAGAACAAGCGTTGATAAACGCCTTAATATATGTCGATCTCCTGTTTCCCACCCATACCCCACTTCTGCTTCGGTCTGAAGAACTGACCTTTGACTTCTGCTCGGCGTAGGCTCAAATTAACCTTTGTTCTTAAAACGCTCCATCTGGAGGCGCTCCCAAACAAAAGATTAATTTAGGAAATCAATTGCAAAAGTAGTGAAAAGTTTAGATGAGGGAAGCTTCTCAATACAAATATTCGGATGTTTTACATCATTTAACAAATCTGTATATTTACATTTTCCGAGTTCGCTGGCAAAGGTGGGGGCTGCCATCGGCTTATGTTTCAAATTCAACTCGTGTTGGGTGTGATTTCTTTTTTATCCATAGGGCGGGTTTGCTTTCAGAGGGCGCACAAACTGGCGGACGGTTTTTCCGTAACACGCCTTGAAATGCCTTCTTTAGTAATGGTAAGTAGGTGTTCAAAATTAGTTTATACTATCCATGCAGGGTGAAACGTTTTGTTTTCTTATCTCTCTATGAACAAAACGTCTGGAAAGTAACCCACGTTTCCAGGAAAACAACAAGAATGTGACTGACAATTGGTGAAAGGGGCCTTGAAAGTCTGCATCTATTGTTGCCGTTTCATGGTCTATTTCCCTCTGCGAACGCGGGAGCAGACGCAAGCGCGTCTGGGGGCAGAGGCGAATGCGTCTGGGGGCAGAGGCGGTCGTGTCTGGGAGCAGAGGCGGATGCAGACGGGGCGAAGTTCGCTGACAAGTTGGGAATTTGAGTTTACGAGGCATCGAGGATGCCCGCTGCGAGACTGGTTTGCGTTGTATCAAGGCTGTCGGCCCCGTTTTGCAAGCGAATCCAGATTGACAGACGGCGCGGAAACAAGTAGGAGCCGCCTCACCGCAGATGCGGCGAAGCGGCTCCTATAATATAAGTAAGTCGGTGGGCAAAATTAGTTTATACTGAATTGTCGTATTATTTCGTTCCTATAGTTTGCCGCCCTCCCCTCTCAGAAATCGTAGCACAGCCGGGCACAGACCACGAAGAAATCGCCGTCGGCATTCGTGACGTATTGACAGCAGGGCTGCACGTCCAAAGAGTGGGTGAGCTGGCGCCGCCACGTCATTTCAACGGAGTACTCGCGGCCCTGTTGGAAAAGAGCATACTGCCCGGAGAGGCCACACGCATTGCGGCTGTCTTGATAAACGCAGCCCACTTCACCATAGCGGCGGCAAGCGTTTGAGTGACAGGTGTTTTCAGAATACTGCGCCATAACGGAAATGCTTTTTTCTTCGGTTTTCCACAGGGGTTGCTCACCATAGGCCCACCAGGCGCAGCTTGTTTCTGCCGCAGGAGATTCCGTCAGCAATTCGCCTTCTTCGTCAACGGCAAACTGCCGACTGTGGACGGCTACGCCTGCGAAGTAATGCCCGTCGCGGTGGGAATATTCCAATTGCGAAATGTTGAAAACGCCGTCTTCTTTCGGACGCACGAGAAAGGGATTGTCGTGGCGGCGCCAACCGTTGTAGCCCACACCATTATATAAGGAGTTCCTGAAGGTCCATCCGTTTCGGCTTACATCAAAATAAACCGTCAGGCCGGAGAAGGGATAATTGGCAATGGGATAGCTGGCGGCGATGGTTGGAAAGATGCCACACGAACTGTTGACGAAGAGCGACGTGGCATCCGACGTGAAGAAATCTTCGTTGACGTTGCGCACACCGAGAAAGACATTGGCATTCTCCCAGGCGTGGCGATAGCCCAACACGGCCAAGGCCGCCACATAGTTGTCGGCTTCGATGTTGGAAAAGGCCTGCCAGTCTGTCCCGATTCCCTCTTTGGCTTTGGCCATGTGGAGCGTTGCCGCTTCAAGATAGTCGGTTCCGCTTTTTATCGGCAGGTTCAAATCGAGCCTCAACAGGTTGAGCCAATTGGTTTTCTTGTTTGTGTTCCACTGCCATTCGGCGGTGTAACTGCCGCTGAAGCATTGGGAGAAACAAGGCAGAGCAAAGAGACTGCCGGCCAGAAGGCAAAGGCAGAGGAGGGATTTTCGGATATTCATTGGTTTCATGAAACGATTTATCTTAAGTAGGCTACTTATTAGTATTAATATTAGAGCGACGGGCAATTCACTGGTTCGCAAAGCAAAGCTAACAAGTTTTTGCGGCACTGGCAAGAGAAAGGCAACGATAAGTGGGAGATAATCTTGGGTTTTCGGGCAAATCCATTGGGCGAAATCTCGGATATTCCACATATTTTGCGTAAGTTTGCACTTTAAGTAGGTAATCAAAATTATTTATGAAATACTCCTTTGTCATCCCCGTATTCAACCGCCCCGATGAAGTGGACGAACTGCTTGAGAGCCTGACGAAACAATCGCTTCAGGATTTCGAAGTTCTCATCGTGGAAGATGGTTCATCGCAGCCCTGCCAAGAGGTGGCAGAGCGCTATGCCGATGCGCTCAATGTGCGCTATTTCATGAAAGAGAACTCGGGGCCCGGCGGCTCGCGCAATTATGGCGTGGAACGGGCGAAGGGCGAGTATGTCATCATACTCGACAGCGACGTGGTGCTGCCGGAGGGCTATCTCCAAGCGGTTGACGCGGAACTCAACGCCGCGCCCTGCGATGCTTTTGGAGGCCCTGACCGCGCCCATGAGTCGTTCACGCCCATGCAGAAAGCCATCAACTACGCCATGACGTCTTTCTTCACCACTGGCGGCATCCGTGGCGGAAAGAAGAAGATGGACAAGTTTTATCCGCGCTCGTTCAAC
>UMEX01018194.1_pt1 | contig 24166 bp, 20 predicted proteins | sample 1964871 | NCBI WGS metagenome assembly UMEX01 (sample SAMEA4836032, study PRJEB28245) | human gut metagenome | biome: gut microbiome; material: fecal sample | place: Denmark | collected 2008
TGATTAAAATGAATATAAATATAAATAATGAACATTCACGTCATGAACAAGTTTAAAGATATAAAAATTGCCGTGGCCGGAACCGGTTACGTTGGCTTAAGTATAGCGACATTGTTGTCCCAACATCATCAAGTGAAGGCGGTAGACGTGATACCTGAAAAGGTGAAAAAACTAAACAACAGAATCTCCCCGATTCAAGATGATTATATCGAGAAATATTTAGCAGAAAAGCCCTTGAACCTGGTAGCCACCCTCGATGGCAAGGACGCTTATAAAGATGCGGATTTCGTGGTGATAGCGGCCCCGACCAATTACGATCCGGTGAAAAATTATTTCGACACCTCTCGCGTGGAAGAGGTGATTGATTTGGTGCTGGAAGTAAATCCTGAAGCAGTGATGGTTATTAAAAGTACCATTCCTGTGGGGTACACTCGTAATCTCTATGTCAAGTACGCTCAAAAAGGGGTAAAAAAGTTTAATTTACTCTTCTCCCCAGAATTTTTGCGTGAAAGTAAAGCTTTGTATGATAATCTATACCCGAGCCGGATTATTGTAGGGTATCCTAAAATTATAAACAATTCGGACTTAACCGAGGAGAATGAGGCGATAAAAGCTGTGACGGATGTTGAAATGTTGGAAGAGGCTGCCAAGACATTTGCGGCTCTTTTACAAGAGGGGGCTATCAAGAAGGATGTTGATACGCTCTTTATGGGGATGAAGGAGGCGGAGGCTGTAAAACTTTTTGCCAATACTTACCTTGCTTTGCGTGTAAGCTATTTTAACGAACTTGACACGTATGCCGAGATGAAAGGGCTTGATACGAGATCTATCATAGAAGGAGTGGGGCTTGATCCCCGTATCGGAACGCATTACAATAACCCTTCTTTTGGTTATGGGGGATATTGTTTGCCGAAGGATACCAAGCAGTTGCTTGCTAATTATCAAGATGTGCCACAAAACATGATGTCTGCCATCGTGGAGTCTAACAAAACCCGCAAAGATTATATTGCTGATGCGGTGTTGAGAAAGGCTGGTTACTATGGTGAGAACGGACAATGGGATTCAAGTAAAGAACATGCTTGTATTATTGGGGTTTATCGCTTGACTATGAAAGCAAACTCAGATAATTTTCGTCAATCCGCTATTCAGGGGATCATAAAACGAGTAAAGGCCAAGGGAGCTACAATAATTATTTATGAACCAACGATTGAAGATGGAACATCTTTTTTTGGTAGTATTGTGGTCAATGACCTTGATAAATTTAAGCAAATGAGTGCGGCTATTATTGCAAATCGTTATGATAGTTGTCTTGACGATGTTGAAGCTAGAGTGTACACCCGTGATATTTTTCGTCGTGATTAAAAAAATGGTATATGTTGCAATATAATGTAAATCTTGAGGATAAAACCGTTTTAATCACCGGTGTTGCTGGATTCATTGGAGCAAGTCTTGCTAAACGGCTATTGGATGAATTTAGAAGTGTACGTATTGTTGGAATTGATAGTATTACAGATTATTATGATGTATCATTGAAATACGAGAGACTTAATGAGTTAAAAAGCTTTGGAGAACGATTTGTTTTCGTTTACGATTCCATTACTAATAAAGAAGTTGTTGAGCGTGTATTTTCAGAATATCATCCATATGTAGTGATTAACTTGGCAGCACAAGCAGGAGTACGGTATAGTATTACGAATCCTGATGCGTACATTGAAAGTAATTTAATAGGCTTTTATAACATACTTGAAGCGTGTCGTCATAGTTATGATGATGGGAAAGATGGTGTTGAACATCTTGTTTATGCTTCTTCTTCAAGCGTTTATGGGGCTAATTCAAAAATTCCATATTCCACCGATGATAAAGTAGATAATCCCGTAAGTCTCTATGCTGCAACAAAAAAGAGTAATGAACTGATGGCTTATGCTTATAGTAAACTTTATAATATTCCGTCAACCGGATTGAGGTTTTTTACAGTTTATGGTCCATTGGGGCGTCCTGATATGGCGTATTTTGGATTTACAGATAAGCTAGTGAGAGGCGAAAAAATAAAGCTTTTTAATTACGGTAATTGTAAACGAGACTTTACTTATATTGATGATGTTATTGAGGGAATAATTCGAGTGATACAGCATGCTCCTGAATATAATGAGAGAGATAATAATATTCCTCCCTATAAAATTTATAATATTGGAAATAATTCTCCAGAAAATCTTCTTGATTTCGTCATTGTTTTACAGGAAGAACTTGTTCGGGCAAAAATTTTTCCGATTGATTATAATTTTGAGGAACATAAAGAGTTAGTTCCCATGCAACCTGGAGATGTGTTTGTAACTTATGCAGATATAACTTCTTTAGAATATGATTTTGATTTTAAGCCAATAACTCCACTTCGTGTAGGTCTTCGAGCTTTTATTGAGTGGTACGTCCAGTTTTATGGTTTATGTAAATAATTGTAATATGTTTATGGTTTTATTTATTAAAGTGTGATTATACTGTTATATTAAAAGAAGAGTTGATAGTTTGATAATATAATTAGCTATAAAAATAATGGATAGTATAAATTTTAAAATTATTCTTATAAATCATTCCTTTCAAATTAATTATTTTTCAAGACGATGGCAAATATTTGCGCAACAACATCCTAATGTTGATGTGACATTATTGGCTCCAATAAAATATGAATGGTATGCAGGAGAAACATATTCCTATGGGAAGTCTACAATAATGGAGGGAAAAGAAAAAGATGAAGGCAACTTTCATACAAAACTTTTCCGAATGGTGAAACGTAAGTATTTTGGGTGGAGATCTCCAGATTTTAAAAATCTTTTTTTGACAATTAAACCAGACATCATATATCATATTGGAACACATAATCAAGATTCATTGAAGCAATCAATTGAAATTGTAAGAAAATATCTTCCAGGAACTAAGGTGATAGCTTTTAGTATGCGTGGCCCTGCTTTTAATTTGAAGATAAAAAAAGATAGGTGTAATTTAGTTAAATGGGTCGGAAGAAGATTTTTTTATATGTATCAAAAAACTCATCTTGCCTATATTAATCGATATTGTAAGGCATTTTTTTGTCATTATCCTGATGCAGTTGATTGTTTTCGTGAAGAAGGGTATACGGGCCCTATTTACATACAAACTCAAGTTGGTGTTAATATGGAGTGGTTTCATCCGGATAAGGTAAGTCGACAAGAAATTCGAAATAAATATGGATTAGGTGATGCTTATGTCTTTGGTAGTGCTACTAGATTTAGTCTATCCAAAGGACTTGATGATATTATTAATGCTCTTCCTTTAGAAGGGAATTGGAAATATCTTATGATGGGTGCTGGTTCAGAGGAAGATACTGTGCGGATAAAAAATCTTATTAAAGAACGGGGACTTAATGATAAAATAATATTAACGGGTTTTGTTGATTGGTATGATATGGCTAAGTATTGGAATGCTATTGATTGTGCTTTGCATACACCTAGGACAACTGAAAGGTGGGAAGAAACATTTTCTCTTTCAATAGCACAAGCAATGGCTACTGGTAAACCAATAATTGGAAGTAGTTCGGGTTCAGTACCTTATCAAATTGGGTCAGAGGGACTCATTGTTGCAGAAGGTGATATTCAGGCTATTCATGACAGGATGGAATGGGTAATGTCTCATAAAAAGGCTGCACAAGACATAGGAAAAAAAATGCAATATAGGGCAGAGAATTGTTTTAGTGTGCAACATTTGAATGATATGTTTTATGAGACAATATTGGATATTATTCAAGGAAAATGTGATATAGCAAAGATTGATATGGTAAATTATACCCCTAAATGTTATGCTTAGTAAAGTTGGTGGAGTAAAATTTAGTAAATATTTGAAATTACAGTTTGAAACAAATTCAGATCTTGTAGAATGGTTTGGATATTATAATTACGATACTTTAGATCAATCTCAAACTAGAATGCTTTGTAATAGAGCTGAATTTGAGGGGGTAGTTCCTTTAAAGGGGATGCGTATAGAATTGGGCTATTATGATATATCTAATGGAGATTGGCATCGGATTGGTAATTCTGATTCTTGGAATTGGCAACAAGGTTCAATGATGCAATGGATTCCTGGAGAAGGGAATGAGAATAAAGTAATTTACAATTGTTCGAAAGATAATCATTTAGCAGCTAAGATATGTGATGTTGTGACAGGAGAGGTTAAGGATCTTGATTGGACAATCTATGGAATTACTCCTGATGGGAAAAAATCAATAACCCTTGAAATGGAGCGCTCTAGATGGTGTCGAGCTTATCATTATAAATCTGTAGAAAATTTAAAACAAGAAGGAAGAATAATAGATAGTGATGGTATTTTTGAGTTAGATTTAGAGAGTAATACACGAAAGCGAATTATATCAATCCAGAATATTGTTAATACGGATTATCGAGATTATTTTAATGAGTGTAAGCATTGGTTGGAACATATAATGATTAATCCGTCAGGAACGAGATTTTGTTTTTTACATCGTTTCTCTCCAGTGAATAATGTATATAAATATCAAACGAGGCTTTGTATTGCAAATATTGATGGATCAAATCTTCAAATTATAGATGGGTGGGAAAAATATAGGTGGTCACATTTCGGGTGGAAATCAGATAGTGAATTTGTGATTTATACTGTGCATACGGGTAAAATAGTGTCTTCGTATTCTAAATTGGGGGCAATAAATGAAATACAAACGCCATCTATAAATCAAAAGTGTGGAATGTTTTTTTTTAAATGTATTAAACTTCTCCCGAAGAGTATTAGAAAAAAATTTAAGGGGAGAATTAACTATTATCAATACTATAAATTGATTGATGGAAAGTTTTCTCTCGTTGAAAATTGGAAAAAGTCATTTTTTGATATAGATGGACATCCTTCTTTCACGAAAGATGGACGATATATGATTACAGATTCTTATCCAGATAGGAAGCAATATCAACGTTTGATTGTATTTGATTCCCAAACCAAAAAAGGGCTTGTACTTGGAAAGGCATTTGCTGCACTTATGAATAATCCGGCAAGTTGTGATCTTCATCCTAAACTTTGTTTAAACAACGATTTTATAGTTATTGATTCTGCGTATGATGGAAAGCATCATATGTTGATGTTTAGTCTTGATTGGGATAAAATAAAAAAGAAAATTTCTTGATGGGAAGCAATAAAAAGATAGCTGTTAATAGCATTATTATATTTGTAAGGCTTTGTATAACAAGTTTTGTTGGAATTATTGCATCTCGTCTTGTACTTGATGCATTAGGAGCTACAGATTATGGTTTATATAATGTTGTAGGTGGAATTGTTATAATCTTGAATGTTGTTAATTCATCTATGGCGTCAACAACATATAGGTATATTGCATACGAAATCGGGAGAAAAGGGAATTCTAATAAAGTGTTTAATACGAGCTTCATTATTCATTTTAGTTTTGCCATTTTTATTATATTGTTGGGATTAATCGTTGGAGAATGGTATATTAATAATTATCTCAATGTGGCGGTAGGAAAACTTGTTGATGCTAAGTTTGTTTTTAGAGTATCCATTTTAACCACGGTAATTTCTACGATATTAGTTCCATATAAAGGATTAATGATAGCTTATGAAAGGTTTCATATTACAGCTATAATTGAGATATTTGCTCAACTGATGAAATTAGTGGCTATAGCTTTACTGCTTTTTGCAGTAGAAAATAAGATTAGAGTTTATAGTTTTATAATGATGGGGTATACACTTTTTGAAAGTCTAAGTTATTTTGTATATGGAATAAAGAATTTTACTAGTATAGTACACTTTAAAGTATATCGTGATTGGAAATTGTATAAAGAAATGTCTTCTTTTGCTTTGTGGACGTTGTTTGGAGCTTGTGCAAGTGTCGGAAAAACACAGGGAAGTGCTATTATTATTAATTTCTTTTTTGGAACAGTGGTTAATGCAGCTTTTGCTGTTGCAAATCAAGTCGAAAATTTCATTTTGATGTTTGCTAGGAGTTTGAATAATGCGGCAATTCCTCAGATAACTAAAAATTTTAGTGGGGGTGATTCTGGAAGATCAATTAAATTAACGAGTTATATCTCCAAATATACTTTTTTATTAATGACATTTGTTGCATTTCCTGTAATATTAGAAATAGATTTTCTTCTTAATATTTGGCTTAAAGAAGTACCGGAAGGAACAGCTACGTTTTGTCAACTTATAATTTTGGGGGGACTTTTAGGATGTCTTGGGGAAGGAATTCCTGCTCTTGTTAATGCAACAGGAAATATTAAGGTATATCAGATTATAACCCATACTTTTACTCTAATGGGATTACCCATTGCATTTATTTGCTATCAATTTTTTGAAGCCAATTTGTATGCAATTTTGATTATATTTTGTGTTATTAATTTTCTTCTTGCTTTTATTAGATTATATCTACTTAAAAGAATATTTAATTTTAATGTGATTGAATTTATAAATACATCATATATTAGAATATTTTTAGTGTCTATTCCTCTTGCAATCGTATATATTTTTTATAATCCATCCAATTTTTCTGTTAGTTGGCATATTGGAGGAATAATATGTTCAGAACTCTTTTTATTAATTGTAATTATGTGTTTGGGAATAGATAAAAAAGAGCGGACTTTCTTATCAAAATTTTTGGGGGAAGTAAAACTTGGAAAGCATTAACAAAATTGTATATTAAATTTTGTAATAATCAATATATAAAACACAAAGAGTCTTTGTAATGAAATTTCTCTATATATCAACACTCTCGTCGGAGAGGTTAATTCATCAAATACATGAACGTACTAGAGCTAATCCTGGGTACGCAGTTCAAAAATTTGGTCGCTTATTAGTTAAAGGTTTTTGTGTAAATGGGGCAGAAATTCATGCCCTTTCGGCAATTCCTGTGACTTATAAATTTTGGAAAAAACGATTGTGGAGGGAGAAAGAGGAAATAGAGGATGGGGTTAGATATAATTATGTCCCCTTTCTGAATTTTCCATATTTTCGCCAAATATGTCTTTTTATATATGTATTCTTTTATGTTCTATTTTGGGGTGCAAAAGATAGAAAAAATTGTTGTGTTATATGTGATGTGTTGAATGTAAGTATTTGTATTAGTGCTTTGTGTGCGGCGAAAATAATTGGATTGAGACGACTTGGAATTGTAACAGATATTCCAAGTCTTATGTTACGAGGAGGAGGAAATCGTACCGTTTATCTGCGATTTGTAGATAAGATAAATAATGCTTATTTGGCTTATTTTAGTCATTATGTTTTTTTGACAGATCCAATGAATGAACTTGTAAATAAGCATAATAAACCATATATTGTTATGGAAGGTCTTGCTGATGTGAAAATGGCAACTAAAAAAGTAGCAATAATAACAAAAAAAGAACCCAATATATTGATGTATGCTGGGGGATTGCATGAGAAATATGGACTTAAGCTTCTTGTTGAGGCATTTATGCGAGTAGATAAAAGAGATTGGAATTTAGTGATTTATGGAAGTGGTTCATTTGCAGAAGATATAAAGAAATACGCAAAATGCGATAGAAGAATTATTTATAAAGGGGTTGTTCCTAATGAAGTTGTAGTTGAAGCAGAATTGGAAGCTAGTTTATTAGTAAATCCAAGACCAACATATGAGGAATTTATAAGATATTCCTTCCCGTCTAAAAATATCGAATTCATGGTTTCTGGAACGCCTCTTTTGACAACTAAACTTCCAGGAATGCCTACAGAATATTATGAGTATGTTTATCTGTTTCAGGAAGAAACTATTAATGGATATCAGAGTACTTTAGAGAATATCTTGAGTTTATCTTCTAGCGAACTTTTAAATAAGGGGCAAAATGCAAGAAAATTTATTTTGTCTCAAAAGAATAATGTGATTCAAGCTAGAAAAATTTTAGAATTTATGAATGATAATTGAATATGATAAATATATCTCAAAAACAATATCTTATATCTTCAGTAAAGAGAGAAATTCTTGATATGAGAGAGATTCACTTGTCATGTGAAGCTTATTTGTATGTCGGTAATGGATTGTTAGTTAGGTGTTTGAATGATTTTAAAGGAAGGTCATATTGGATTTTGGGAAATGTTTTTTGTGTAGATATTTTAGGGACGAGTGTTGAAAATTGTATAGCATCTTTTGATGGGCATGATTTAAATGAATTAGTAGAGAATTGGACAGGCCGATGGCTTCTTATTTCAGAGAATGAAATACAAACAGATGCTACTGGATTAATGTCAGTTTTTTTTACAATTGGTAAAGATTGGTGTATTTCGTCTTCTTTGGCTTTAATGAGTGTTGTAACAGGAGAGAAGCCATTATATAAGGTTGAAAATCAAGGATTAACGTGGCAATTATTGCCAGAGACATTGATAGATGGTGTGAAATGCTTGCTTTGTACACAAAAGATTAAAATTTCGGAAGGTTTGATTTCTGTAATTTTTAATCCTTGGATAAGGGATTGTCGAAATCTTAGTACCTATGAAAAAGTTTACGAACTTGCAAGTATATTAAAGGTTGCTATAGCTAATATTGAAAAATTTTCAGAAAGAGATATTTGGATTGCATTAACAGCAGGTAAAGATTCTAGACTTGTACTTGCAGCAGCTCTTGCTGCAAATGTAAAATTTACAACATATACAGCAAATCACGATAATATAAGTTCTGCAGACAGAACGTATCCTGTTAAGATTGCTAAGGAATTAGGTTTTTCTCATAAATTTATAAAAGCAGATAGAATATTTCAAACAAAAATTGAAGAATATGAAATATTTACAGCTGGGAATAGTAGAGGTGTTGATAAATTATTTTATGCAAGAGGCCAATTTAATAAGATACCCTCTAATGCTGTAGTTATAAGAGGTGGATTATTTGAAGCGGGACAATTGTATGCAAGAAAAATAGCAGGTTCAGAATTAGATAGTTTTTGTGACGGAATAGAATATTATTATCAGAGTGCTTTAGTGAATAAAAAACAATCAAAAGCCTTTACAGAGTGGTTGACATATGTGAATGCCAATCCAATCCCTTTTTTAGATATTCGGGATCGAATGTATATAGAACAGAGAGTGGGAGGCTGGGTTGCTGCTATAGAGCAGTCTCTTGATTTGAACGAATGGCAATCTGTACAAATTGCAAATAGTAGATCTATTCTTTCTATATTGCTTTCTGCAACGGCAGAAGAAAGAAATAACTTGTCGTTGTCTTATGACACTATATCATTTTTGAAACCGGAGTTATGTAAATATACCTTTAACAAGTCATCAATAAAGGATAAGATTAGAATAGTGAAGAATGTATTGTTATCTTCTGAAAAGTTGAAACGTAATATAAAGAAATTCCTGAGATGAGTTTAGGAAAGATTAAAGTTATTCCTTGGTATTTTCAATTAATAATAATATTTTATGCGTTGCGAACTTCAATGCCTATTGTTGGATTCTATACTCCTGCAATCGTGAATGTTGTTGTATTGTTATTACTATATTCTTATTTGTTTTTAAAAAGAAGTTTATCCATAATAACTGATGTTGCGTATATACTTCCTATATTTAGTATTTATATTTTACTTCTTTTGTATGAAGGAAGTTCTCATTGGCCTACTTATATATATGGGATATTACAGATTTTGATATATCCGTTACTTGCTTTGTATTTGATAAGAAGTGGATCCCCGAGATTTGTTCGGCGAATTTTTCTTGTAATAGGGGTATCATATATGATCACGGGGATTACTACTTATATCGGATGTCAAATATTTCCCAATGCTTCAAGGGATTTAGCTGCAATGTTGAATTCTGAAAATCCCGAACAATATATGAAATATATGAAATACAATATTGGGAGTTTTTCTTTTATATACACATTGGTACTTATTGGGCCTTTATTAATATATATGATAAGAGATAAAAAAATCAATATTATATTAGGTTTGGTAAGTGTTATTATTATAATAATGACTGTTATTGCATCGAAATATACGTTAGCGTTGTTATTTCTTATCGTTTGTTGTTTTCTACTTTTTTTACCAAAATTCTTTGGGCGAAGAGAAATTAAGTACATGATAATAGGAAGTTTGGTGATTTACATATTTGGTGAACAATTTTTTGGACAATTTTTTGAGTGGTTAGCTAATGTTGTTAATAATGATACTGTAGCTGAACGATTGAGTAATTTGGCTGTATTTTTCACAGAAGGAGGACAATATATTGATGGTGATATTGAGAGTCGGATGAATATATATAGTCGTTCTATTGATGCTTTTTTTAAAAGTCCGATTGTGGGAAATAGTTATGCTCAAGTAGGAGGGCATTCATATATACTTGATAGCCTTGGGAAATTTGGATTGTTAGGGGGGATTGCATTAATTATTATGTATAGACGGTTATTTAATGTTTTTTATAAACCTTGGAATAAACAGAAATACTATGGATATACTTGTTTTTTATTCATGATAGCGTTGTTTTTTGCTGTATTAAACCCTAAAGATAATTTAGGAGTTTTGACTTTTATTGTCCCACTTTTTATGGCATCATATAAAGAAAATTATAATTATCAAAATGAAGATTCTTTGGATTGTAAATAAACTTACAGGAGAATTGCATTTGCAAGAGACAGGGAAAAAGGCTACGGGTGGACTTTGGTTAGAGGCTATGATAGATTCTGCCAAAAAAGATCCAGATATTGAAATTGTAATAGTAAATATTATGAACATACCATTAATAAAGATGTTGGATGATGGTAATATTCGCTATTATTCAATTCCAGGTAAAATAGGTGAAAATTATGATTATAAATCTCCCAAGGCTCATAAGTATTGGCGTGAAATTATTGAAAAAGAAAAACCAGATGTAATTGAACTTTGGGGGAGTGAAATGCCCATGGGGTTAGTAGCTCTTGATGAAGCGGGAAGTATTCCGGCAGTTGTTTATGTACAAGGGATTTTAGAAAGTATAGGTAGGTATTACCTGGCAGGAATGACTGATGTTGAGATTCGAAAAGCTTGTACGTTGAAAGATATTTTGTTTGGAAAAACTATACGTGGAAAACAAACTGATTATCTAAAAAGGAGTGTTTATGAAACAACTATAATTAATAAGGCAAAAAATATTATAGTAGAAAATAAATGGGCAGAAGCATATTATAAGAAAGTATGTCCAAGTGTCCAAGTTCATTGGTGTCCTCTTTGTGTTTCTCAGGAATTTGAGAAACACAAATGGAGTAAGGAAAAGATGATACCTCATTCTTTAATGTGTTCTGCTGCAAATTACCCTATAAAAGGACTTCATATGTTACTTAAAGCATTAGTAATTGTGAAAAATAAATATCCGGATGTGAAATTAAGTATTCCAGGAACAGCTTTACGCAAATTGACAGGTTTGGGAAATTATTTTAAACAAAATGGTTATGAGAAATTTATTCGTAGCCAGATGGAAGAATTGGATTTGAAAAATAATGTTGAATACACCGGTAGATTGACAGCTATCGAGATGGCAAAAAAAATGTCTGAATCCAATTGTTTTGTAATGTGTTCTGCCATTGAAAATCATTCTAGCACTTTGAAGGAGGCAATGACTGTTGGTGTTCCTTGTGTTGCATCTTATGTTGGAGGTGTGCCAGAGTATGCTATTAATGAAAAAAATTGTTTGCTCTATCGTTTTGAAGATTATGAAGTTTTAGCGCAAAATATTATTAGATTATTTGAATCTCAGGATCTGAGTGAACGTTTATCAAACAGAGCAATGTCGGATATGTCTGAGGGACGATTGAAAAATGATTTTTATAAAATAACAAAGAATATATATGCAAAATTGATTAAGTAATATATGAAACTTTGTATTATATATAATTTTGCGGCTCATTATCGTCAAAATATTTTTAGATTAATGGATGATTCTTTTGATTGTGAGTGGTATTTTGGTAAAAATAACCAAGATATTGTAAAAATGGATTATTCAGTTCTTAAAGGCTCAATCACCGAAGTTGATACGGTACGTTTTGCAGGACTTACTTTTCAAAGAAAAATTCTTAAACTTTTAGGGGAATATGATAGATTTTTGATGCTTGGTGATTCACGTAGTGTTAGTACTTGGTTGTTTTTATTGTTTTCTAAATTCTATCCTCGTAAGAAAGTTTATCTTTGGAGTCATGGTATCTATGGGAAGGAATCGAAGATTGAAATGTTTCTAAAGACATTTATCTTTAAATTAGCAGATGGTATATTTTTATACAATAATTATGCCCGAAAATTGATGATCAAGAATGGTTTTGAAGCTAACAAACTTTTTGTTATTCATAACTCATTAAATCATAATGAACAATTACAAATTCGAGGAAAGCTCAAAATATCTGATGTTTATAAGGCGCATTTTGGTAACGAAAATCCTAATATAGTATTCTTGGGGCGTTTAACTAAGGTGAAAAAATTAGATATGTTACTTGAAGCTATTAGGATATTGAAAGAAAAGGGCAATAGTTTTAATGTTACATTTATTGGGGATGGCGTCGATCAAGAATTTTTAAAGTTAAAGGTGAACGATTGGAATCTTGAATATAATGTGTGGTTTTATGGAGCTTGTTATGATGAGTGGACGATTGCTAATCTTATTTATAATGCAGACCTTTGTGTTGCTCCTGGTAATGTTGGTTTAACAGCCATACATACAATGGTTTTTGGAACCCCTGTGATTACACATAATAATTTTGAGAGGCAAATGCCTGAATTTGAAGCTATAATTCCATTTAAAACGGGTAATTTTTTTGACTATGGTAATGTTTATAGTCTTGTGGAGAAAATAGAGGAATGGTTTAGGTTCAATAATGTTCATCGCCATGATATTATTGAGGAATGCTATAAAGAAATAGATAATTATTGGACGCCAGAATTTCAAATAGAGGTATTAAAAAAGCATATAGACCTATATGAGTAAAATTAAGTTTATTATAGGAGGATTAAAAAATTTGTTTAATCCTAATATTTCTTGTTTAGCTTTTGTGTCTTCAAATAATGATTTGGATAAACGTGCCGCAATATATAGGGGGGTAAAGATTAAAAATTCTAGAGTTGGAGCATATAGTTATATTAGCCCCAATACAGAAGTTGAAAATGCGAAAATTGGTAAATTTTGTTCAATAGCAGATCATTGTCATATAGGAATGGGTACACATAATATTGATCAAATTTCCACATCTCCAATATTTACACAAAAAGTTAATGGAACAAAAGCGCGTTGGGTTGATGAAAATGTAAATGATTCTCCTTTACTAAAAGTAAATATCGGTAATGATGTTTGGGTGGGGTCTCGAGCAATGATTTTAGGAGGAGTTTCTGTTGGAGATGGAGCAGTTATTGCAGCTGGTGCTGTTGTTACAAAAGATGTTCCTGCTTATGCTATTGTTGGTGGTGTTCCTGCCAAAATAATTAAATATCGTTTTTCAAAAGAATTGATAATGCAATTGATAGAAAGTAAGTGGTGGAATTATTCAGAAGCTGTCCTAAAGGAACATGTTGATTTGTTTCAAAATAGAAATATCCAAGCAAAGGATATAGCCTTAATGTGTAGTGTGTTATCTAATAACGAGCCTAAACTATAATCTTGGTATTGTGTTATAGTTTGTAAAAATATTATATGACACTTTCTCTAAGTGATAAAAGAAAGTGAGTGGGAAAAAAGTATATAGAAGTTATTGAATTGGTTTATAAATGAAAAGACTTTTAATACTAGGGGGAGGATTCCTTCAAAATTTCGTGATAATTAAGGCCAAGCAATTAGGATACGAAGTGTTTGTGTTAGATGCAAATCCTAATTCGACAGGTTTTAAATATGCAGACGCTTATGCTGTTATAAATATAGTTGACGAGGAGGCTTGTTTGTCTTATGCTATAGAAAATAGGGTGGATGGAGTCTTAACTGCTGCAACTGATTATAGTGTGCTTGCAATGAGTCGAATTGCTAGCGAGATGGGATTGCCAGGAATAAACTATGATTCTGCTAAAATAATTAAGAATAAAGCTATTGTTCGAAAATGTTTATTTGAAGCTAAAGCTGATGATTCGGGGATTTCTTTTGAAGTTACTTCCTTAGAGATGGTTTCAGGAATCCTTCCAAAGATAGAGTTTCCTGTAATGGTTAAACCTTGTGATGGTTCGGGTAGTCGTGGAGCGTCACGGGTAGATAATCCTGAAGATCTTGAAAAAGCTTGTGAGTTTGCAATGGCGGCTTCTATCTCTCATCGGGCTGTTGTAGAGCCTTTTGTGGTCGGTAAAGAGTATGGAGTGGAGATATTTGTGGATCAAGGAGTGATTCATGTTTTGTCTGTGATACAAAAAGAGATGACCTTACCTCCTTATTATGCAGAACTTGGTCATGCTATTCCTTCGGGGCTTTCTATGGAGTTAGAGTTAAAGATCAAGGAGTGCGTTTGTAAAGCATTGAAAGCTATTGGTGTTAATCATGGATCGATTAATATGGATTTACTTGTTAATGACGAACAAGTTTATATCGTAGATGTTGGAGCTCGGATGGGGGGAAATTTGATAGGCTCACATATTATTCCAATAGGAACTGGTATTGATTACATGGGAAATATGATTAAAGCGGCTGTTCGGGATCCTGTGGATTTTTCTCCTTTGCACAAGTCATTACCTGTTGCGACTAAATTATTGGCATTGACACCGGGTGTAGTACAAGAACTTCCTAATTTTGAACAGATATCTTCAGAATATAATGTCGTGATAGAGCACCATTTGCATGTGGGAGATCAGATTAATGAATACCATACAAATTTAGATGGGTGTGGATATGTTATTGCAAATGGGATGACAGTACAAGACGCTATAAATCGGGCTACTTTGGTAAAAAAGATTATTGATAAATCTATTGTCAGAAAGTGATGAAACGTATTCTCATTATTGGTGCTGGAGCATATCAAACTCCAGCAATTCAACGAGCACGTCAATTAGGGTATGAGGTTTATTGTGTCGATTATAAGGATGGACAACCTGGATATGATTTTGCCGACGGATATCGGATTATTGATGTGAAAGACAAGGATGCTTGTTTTGTGTATGCAAAAGAGTTAAATATAGACGGAGTATTAACTTGGGGAGCAACATTGCCATTACCAACTGTTAGTTATATTGGCGAAAAGATGGGGCTTCCTTGTATGTCGATGGAAACTTCAGAAATATCGATGAATAAATATCAGATTCGAAAAAAATTGACGGATTACGGACTGAATTCTGGAGGTGAGATATTTGAAATTTGTAGTCGGGAAGAACTGCCTTATTATACGTTTAAGATACCATTTGTTGTCAAGCCGAGTGATGGTTCGGGGAGTAAGGGTGTTAAAATAGTTTTGGGAGAATCAGAAATAGATCACGCAATTCAATATGCTTTTGATGGAGCTCGTAATAATGAAATCTATGTGGAACCGTTTATTGAGGGGGAAGAGTATACGGTGGAAGCTTACGTTTGTGAGGAGGAAGTTTATATATATTCAATTGTAAAAACTGTATTTTATTGGGAGATAGAATTTCCTGTATATAGCCAAACTACTTATTTGGGAATTTCCTTAGATTTAGAGAGGTTGATTGAAAATGAGATTAAAGGAGCAATAAAAGCTCTTGAAATAAATTTTGGGCCAGTTAATTTTGATTTAATTATATCTTCATCAGATGGAAAACCTTATATTATTGATGTGGGAATACGTAATGGACAAAATTTAATAGCATCTCATATTGTTCCTTATTCAAGGGGTGTAAATGAATTAGATAATAGTATTAATTTATGTCTTGCCCAGCAGGTAGATCCGAAGCCCATTTTTAAGAAGTATATATCATCTCGATTACTTATCTATAGATCAGGTTTAATTAAAGAAATTAAACCGATACATGATCTTATTGGTAAAGAGCATATTGTCGATATTATTTTAAGAAAGGATGTGGGAGATGTATTACCTCGTTATCAAACTAAGGCAGATATTTGTGGGTGGATTCTGACAGAAGGAACAACTCCCGAAGAGGCTCAAGCATGGGCTAATAAAGGGTGGGAGATGTTAAAAGATTATATTGTTATAGAATAGTAAAAATGTACAAGAATTTCATAAAGCCTATTTGTGATAGGTTTATTGCCTTAATGACGCTTCCATTTTTTTGTATTATTTGGTTTTGTGTTGCTATTGCAATAAAACTTGAAGATGGAGGGCCTGTGTTTTATATGGCCGAGCGTATCGGTAAAAATAGTAAGAAGTTTCGTATGTATAAATTTCGTTCGATGAAAGTTGGGGCAGAGAATATTACTAATCTTGATGGTAGTACCTATAATGCAAAGGATGACCCTCGCGTGACTAAGGTTGGGAAATTTCTTCGAGAAACAAGTTTGGATGAGACAGCTCAAATACTTAATATACTTAAAGGGGAAATGAGTCTTATTGGTCCTCGAGCAAGTGGATGGACTGCTTTGGATAGTTATCAGTTGGATGAAGTGGATAAAATGAAAGTTCAACCAGGATTGACAGGTTATACTCAAGCATTTTATAGAAATAGTATAGGAGTTCGGGAGAAGAGGGTGAAAGATGCTTGGTATGCTAATAATGTCAGTTTTAGACTTGATATGAAGATTTTTTTCAAGACTATTATAACTGTACTTAAACACGATAACGTTTATACAAATTGAAATGAAAATACTACTTCTGCCATCATATTTTTTACCAGAAGGAGTGTCAAGTCCTTATATTAGTTGGAATAGAAATCAAGCTTTTGCTGATGAGGGGTGGAATATAGTTGTTTATACTCCAGTCCCTTCTCGAGGCATTACTCCGGAAATTAGGACTGAATATAAAAAGAAGAAATTGGAGGTAATGTTTAATGGTAAAATGGTTGTTCATCGTTTCAATTTAATTGCAGAAGGAAAAAATCCTGTAATTAGAGCTTTTAGATATTTTGTACAGAATATCAAGCAATTTTGTAAAGCAGTATTTGCAAAAGATGGGAGGTCTTGCGATGTAATGTTGATAGCCAGTACTCCTCCCACTCAAGGAGCGATGGCTGTATTAATAAAATTTTTAACTAAAAAGCCACTTGTATATAATCTACAAGATATTTTTCCTGATTCGCTTGTAGGGGCTGGAATGACTCGTAAAGGTAGTTTATTGTGGAAAGTTGGTCGAATTATAGAGAATTTTACTTATAAATATTGTGATAAAATTATTGTAATTTCAGAAGGATTTAAACAGAATCTTTTGGATAAGGGAGTTCCAAAAGAAAAAATAGAGATTATCTACAATTGGGTGGAAACTAATAAAATAATACCAATTGCAAAAGAGGATAATTTACTTTATAGAGAGTTCGGATTAGATCAAAATAAATTCACAGTGGTATATGCGGGGAATCTCGGTAATGCTCAGAATATAGATATTATTGTAGATGCAGCTGTATTATTGAAACATGATAAGGATATACAGTTTGTGATTTTTGGTACGGGTGGACTTGAAGAGAGTATCCGGGAAAGAATATCTTCTGAACATTTGGTAAATATGATCTTGTTGCCATTGCAGTCTTATGAGAGAATATCATACGTGTACAGTTTGGGAGATGTTTGTATCGTTTCTTGTAAAGCGGGTTTAGGTGGTAGCGCAATGCCGAGCAAAACTTGGTCGATAATGTCTTGTGGAAGGCCGGTTGTGGCGAGTTTTGATGAAGGGGAATTAAAAGATATTTTGGAATCGAATGATTGTGGCGTATTTACGCAGGCTGGTGATTTGCGTGGTTTTGTAGATGCGATTAAAATTTTGAGTGCCAACCGGGAAAGATGTGTTACTATGGGGATGGCCGGCAGGAAATTTATTCTTGATAATTTAACTAAAGAAGTTGGTACTCAAAAGTATGTAGATGTGATCAAGTGTGTAATAGAAAATAAATAATTTAAATATGAATATAGAGTTACGTAATGTTCCATTTTCTCCTCCTGACATGGGAGAAGCGGAGGCGAAGATGGCTACAGAGGCTATTTTGTCGGGATGGATTACTACCGGTCCGAAAACAAAAGAGTTTGAACGGAAAATAGCCGAACATTGTCATACGTCTAAAACGGTATGTTTAAATTCGGCAACGGCTTCAATGGAGATGGCACTGCGTCTTATAGGTGTGGTTCCGGGGGATGAAGTCATTGTGCCGGCTTACACCTATACGGCAACGGCTTCAGTGACTCAACATGTCGGGTGTAAGTTGGTCATGGTGGATAGCCAAAAGGATAGCGTGGAGATGGATTACGATAAATTACGGGATATGATCACAGAGAAAACAAAGGTGATTATACCGGTTGACTTGGGAGGTGTTATTGCGGATTATGACAAAATATTTGCAGCTGTTGACGCCAAAAAGCATTTGTTTAAGCCGATAAACGAGCTTCAAGAAGCCTTTGGGCGGGTCGTTGTTATGGCTGATGCTGCACATGCTTTTGGGGCGAAATGGCATGGTAAGATGTGTGGTGAAATTGCGGATTTTACCACGCTGTCTTTTCATGCGGTGAAAAATCTGACAACAGCCGAGGGAGGGGCTTTAACTTGGAAAAATATTCCTGGTGGAATTCGTAAAGATGGGCAGGATTGGAATGAATATTTGTACAAAATGGTCCAATTGTACTCTTTGCATGGTCAAAATAAAGATGCTCTAACCAAGACGAAACTTGGAGCTTGGGAATATGATATTATTGGACCTTGGTATAAATGTAATATGACAGATGTTGTAGCTGGGATCGGTTTAGCCCAGTTTGATCGGTATCAAGGAATGTTGGAGCGTAGGCAGGAGATTGTTTGTCGTTATAATGAAGGATTGAAAAATTGTAACGTGTCGTTGTTAACTCATAAAGGAGTTGATTGGTGTTCCAGTCACCACCTCTATTTGGTTCGATTGCTCGGTAAAACGGTAGAGGAACGTAACGAGGTTATAGTGAAGATGGCTGAAAGAGGTATTGCATGCAACGTTCATTATAAGCCACTTCCAATGATGACTGCATATAAAGCTTTGGGGTTTGATATCAAGGATTTTCCGAATGCATATCATCTTTATGAAAACGAGGTGACGTTACCGTTGCATACAAAACTGAGTGATGAAGATGTGGAGTATGTTATTGAAAATTTTATAGAAATTATTAAATAATATTGTAATACATAAAATCCGTTATGAGTATTTTTAATGGAAAAACCCTAATGATTACCGGTGGTACCGGTAGTTTTGGTAATGCCGTGTTGAAAAGATTCCTTCGTACTGATATTGGAGAGATTCGTATTTTCTCCCGGGATGAAAAGAAACAGGATGATATGAGGCATGAATACCAGGCAAAGTTTCCGGATGTAGCGCATAAAATTAAATTTTATATTGGAGATGTTCGCTCGTTGGAGAGCGTGCGCGCTGCAATGCCGGGTACAGATTATATTTTTCATGCGGCGGCCTTGAAACAGGTTCCTTCATGTGAGTTTTTCCCGATGGAAGCTGTTCGTACGAACGTGGTCGGGACGGATAACGTATTGACTGCGGCAATCGAGAGTGGGGTGAAGAGCGTTATCTGTCTTTCCACGGATAAAGCCGCATACCCGATAAATGCAATGGGAATCACCAAAGCCATCGAGGAAAAGGTGGCTGTAGCCAAAAGTCGCTTGTGTAATCCTGATAAAACAAAAATTTGTTGTACGCGTTACGGTAACGTGATGTGTTCTCGCGGTTCCGTTATCCCTCTTTGGATCGAACAAATTCGAGCAGGACTTCCCATTACTCTCACGGAGCCATCGATGACTCGTTTTATCATGAGTCTGGATGAAGCGGTTGATCTTGTCCTTTTTGCTTTTGAGCATGGAGCTAATGGTGATATTCTCGTGCAGAAAGCACCGGCTTGTACGGTACAGGTTCAGGCGGAAGCTGTTTGTGAGCTTTTCGGAGGGAAGAAAGAGGATATTAAGGTAATTGGTATTCGCCACGGGGAGAAAATGTACGAGACGCTTCTCACAAAGGAGGAATGTGCCAAGGCGGTGGACATGGGGAATTTTTATCGAGTTCCGGCGGATAACCGGGATTTGAATTACGACAAGTTTTTTACAGAGGGAGATGTTGAACACGTTACGATCGAGGAATTTAATTCCGATAACGCCTATCGGTTAAGCTTGGAAGAAACTAAAGTGAAAATTGCTGCATTAGAGTATATTCAAGAAGAACTAGCAAAAAAGAAATAATATGGCAGAATTTAAGAATAACGGTAAATTGAAGTTACTTATCATCGTGGGAACAAGACCGGAAATTATTCGTCTTGCTGCCGTGATTAATAAGTGCAGGCTGTATTTTGACTGTTTGCTGGCTCATACCGGGCAGAATTATGATTACAATCTTAACGGAATTTTTTTCAAAGATTTGAAATTGGCCGATCCTGACGTGTATATGGACGCTGTGGGGGCGGATTTGGGAGAGACAATGGGTAATATTATCGACAAAAGTTACAAGTTGATGGTGGCAACCCGGCCGGATGCGGTTCTCGTGCTTGGGGATACGAATTCTTGTCTTAGTGTGATTAGTGCGAAACGTTTGCATATTCCGATTTTTCACATGGAAGCGGGTAATCGTTGCAAGGATGAATGCTTGCCGGAAGAGACAAATCGCCGGATTGTTGATATTATTTCCGATGTTAACATGGCTTATAGTGAACATGCTCGCAGGTATCTTGCGGAATGTGGGCTGCCCAAGGAGCGTACTTACGTGACGGGTTCTCCGATGGCGGAGGTGTTGCATCAGAATTTGGCAGAAATAGAGGCTTCCGATATTCATGAACGTCTCGGATTGGAGAAAGGGAGGTATATCCTTCTCTCGGCTCACCGTGAAGAAAATATTGACACGGAGAAAAATTTTCTTTCTCTTTTCACGGCTATAAACATGATGGCAGAAAAATATGATATGCCAATTCTTTATAGTTGTCACCCGAGGAGTCGTAAACGGTTGGAAGTTTCCGGTTTTCAACTTGATCGTCGTGTGATCCGGCATGAACCCTTGGGATTCCACGATTATAATTGTTTGCAAATGAATGCTTATGCCGTCGTTTCTGATAGTGGGACATTGCCCGAGGAAAGTTCTTTCTTTATTTCAGTGGGACACCCGTTTCCGGCAGTTTGTATTCGAACTTCTACCGAGCGTCCGGAGGCTGTAGACAAAGCTTGTTTTTTTATCGCCGGGATTGATTCCGCTTCTTTGTTACAGGCTGTAGAATGTGCTGTTGATATGAACGAAAACGGTGACCATGGTATTCCTGTTCCAAATTACGTGGACGAGAATGTTTCCACGAAAGTAGTGAAAATCATTCAGTCTTATACCGGTATTGTTAACAAGATGGTTTGGAGAAAGTTTTAGCATGAAAATACTTGTTACAGGTGCAAAAGGATTCGTGGGTAAGAATCTTTGTGCCGAATTAAGAAATATCAAGGACGGGAAATCTCGTTGTTGGGGAGATCTTGTTGTTGACGAAGTTTTTGAATATGATGTAGATTCTACTTCAGAGGAGTTGGACGAGTGGTGTAAGGTGTGTGACTTTGTCTTTAATTTGGCGGGAGTCAATCGTCCGCAAAATCAAGAAGAGTTTATGGAAGGGAATTTCGGTTTTGCTTCCACGTTGCTTGATTCTCTCAAAAGACATGGGAACGTGTGTCCGGTGATGCTTTCGTCTTCCCAACAGGCTTCATTGACCGGACGTTTTGGTGATTCCGAGTACGGACGTTCGAAAAAGGCTGGAGAAGATTTGTTTCTTGATTATGCAACAGATACGGGGACTGAAGTGTTGGTCTATCGTTTCCCCAATTTGTTTGGAAAGTGGTGTCGTCCGAACTACAATTCCGCTGTAGCGACATTTTGTAATAATATTGCGAATGATTTGCCCATTCAAGTGAATGATCCAACGGTTGAACTGGAATTACTTTATATTGATGATCTTGTGGCGGAGATGATTTCTGCCTTGAAAGGGAAGGTGCATCGTTGCGAGTTTAACGGTTTGGATGTGGTGCCTTCTGTTACGGGAACTTATTGTTACTGCCCTATTACTCATAAGGTGACTCTCGGTGAGATTGTAGATAGGTTGCATGAATTTGCCGATCAACCTTTGACGTTGATGATGCCGGAGATTCCTGCCGGTTCTTTTACAAAGAAATTATACTCGACATTTCTAAGCTATTTGCCGGAATCTAAAGTGGCTTTTCCGCTAAAAATGAATATTGATGCCCGCGGGTCTTTCACGGAGCTTTTACATACTGCAAAGTGTGGTCAAGTTAGTGTCAATATTTCCAAGCCGGGAATAACGAAAGGGCAACATTGGCATCATTCCAAGTGGGAGTTTTTCATTGTTGTTGCAGGACATGGACTGATCCAAGAACGTAAGGAGGGAACTGACGATGTGCTCGAGTTCGAGGTCTCGGGAGATAAAATTCAGGCAGTACATATGCTTCCGGGTTACACTCATAATATCATTAATCTTTCGGAAACAGAAAATTTGGTAACAGTGATGTGGGCAAATGAAATTTTTGATCCTATGCATCCGGATACCTATTGGGATCCGGTTATTAAATAATCTGGTTTGAAAAGACGATAGAGATAGTATTATTCTTAAAAAGGGTATAACGAAAGTGGTTTTACGCTTTCGTTATACCTTTTTTGTTTTCGGACAGTTTTGTTGTGAGGCATTTTTTGTTGAAAGGTCATCTTGCGGGATATAAAAATAATCGTTATGAAAGAAACGAATGATCAGACAAAAGGTCTCATGCGAGACTGTTTTTTTGTGCGTCAGGGTGAACGTAGGGAAAGGTGTTTTTACTCGGAGATATTGTACGTGGAGGCTTCGGGATGTTATTGTTATATTCACCGTCGGGATAAGCCCCGGTTGTCGATTGCTTACCCTCTCTTGATGTTGGAGCCTTTTTTGCCCGTGGATATGTTCCGGCGGGTACACCGGAGTTATATCGTGAATCTTTGCGAAGTGGATGGTTTTATCGGGAAAGCGATCTGTATCGGCAAGAGCGTGCTTCCAGTTAGTCCACCTTACCGAGCGGCGGTTTTCGGGTGTTTTAATTTCTGGGATTTAGGACGGGTGAAAAAGGGGCGAGAGGATAAGGAGATGTAAGGGAAGGAAATTTGTTAATCATTCTTGTGGGGTGACCTTATCCCCATTACGCTTTGTATTGTTGGTTTATTTTTTTATTTTTGTTGGTAGTAATCAAGAAAGGAACACGTGTATGAAATCCACAAAAGAGTACATAGAGTTGTTGAAGGAGTTTAAAAACAAGGAAGCGGGACATTATGCAATATCCCGTATCGGGATTTTCGGTTCTGTTGCACGAGGAGAGCAAACAAAGGAGAGTGACGTGGATGTGTATGTAGAGTGTCCCCCAATGGGATTGTTTCGTCTTGGAAGCTTGAAAAATACTTTGGAACAATTGTTCGGATGCCGGGTTGATATTGTGCGTTTACGGGATCACATGAACGCTTTTTTGCGAGAACGAATAGAGAAGGAGGGTATTTATGTGTGATAAGCGATGCGAGACATCATTGTTCATCATTATTTCGAGATAGATGCGGAAATTGTTTTTCAAACGATACATGATGATTTGCCGTTGTTGCGGGATGTGCTTCTTCAGGTGCAAGGTGATGTGGAGTTATCTAGAATGTAAAGAGAGTGACTAAAATTTGAGGTGTTTCTTCGGATAAAATTGTAGAGATAAAGTATTCGATAATAAGGGTGTGACGAGAGTGTTAAGGCTTTTGTCATACCTTTTTTTGTTTTCCTATGTATCACGGTAGCTTTGTCATTTAAGTTTTTTTGCGGGTATAGATAATTGTATGTGGAGAAAAAAAGTCTGTTCGGATGAATTTTCCTGCCGTTCGGATGATAAATGAGTGTGTTCAGATATTATGGTTGGTAACGGGCGTTCTGGGGTGTACTTTTGGTATATCAAATTTAAAAACAAAAGATTATGGGTGTATTACAGAACGTGATTAGAGAGATCGGTGACATCGTGAACCGGTTGTCGGTTTCTTCGAAAGAAAAGCAGAAGATTCAGGAAGAGATTCAATCTTTGGTGTATCGTTACAAGGGTGAGCTGGTGCGGGAACAGTCGGCGGCG
>UMEX01019708.1_pt1 | contig 23463 bp, 19 predicted proteins | sample 1964871 | NCBI WGS metagenome assembly UMEX01 (sample SAMEA4836032, study PRJEB28245) | human gut metagenome | biome: gut microbiome; material: fecal sample | place: Denmark | collected 2008
GAAAGAGATAGAAGAGGCTATCGGGATTTATTTAGATTTGTTAGACGGACTAAAGCTTTAGTCCGTCTTTACCACTCATCAAATAGAGTATATTTTATGGTTATAGGCAGAAGCTACAATAGTATTTATATAAAATCTTGTCTAGGATAAAATTTAGCCACCATCATAATAACAGTGGCTAAATCAAAGAAAAACAACCAGTTTCAATGGTCTATTCAATCCATCCCGGATTTACAAAGAACATAGAGAAAAAATATATTTAATGCCCTTCATTCATTTCCTTTTCCAACAACCTGATAAAATAGGCACCTACTACAGTACGCCCCGTAAATCCTACTATAGTTTTCCCATCCGTATTTATCAAATCAGCCATTGGTGTGCGATCTGTAGTCTCATTCATAAACTTATGAAGCGGCAACATAAGCTTACGGAATTGCATACGGTCAGCACTCAACGAAGCAGTCCATACTGTCCAATCCACTTTCGCGTAACTATGTCTGCTATCCAACGGACATCCAAACTCATTCATCTTAGTAAGATAGAAATCCGTCTCTTTCTGAATGACTCTCTCCGGGAAAAGATTCAAGCCAAGCAGCCTGTCCCACACCAGATTATACTTCATCCCCCAACTATCCGGCTGGTCAAAAGCCAGTCGGTAATGATCACCCGCATAAGCAGCCATTTCCCATTCTTTAACCATCTCACCGGCAGCGTTCATATACTTCTTTGCTTCTTCTTTCTTATCCAGCATTTCTGCCAGACGCGCATACGCTGCAATACCCAGAATACCTTTGGCGGATAAATTAGCATGATGAGGACAGTCTCCTGCAAAATTATCTGTAGTAAGCTGATCACCGGTATCCGTGCCGTTTTCCAATAAATACTCAGCCCATTGAGTCAATGTCTTCCAATGCTTTTCTGCATACGAAGCATTCTTTTCCATTTTAGCAATAGCAGCAGTCATTATCAATCCGTTTCCTGCTTCTTCTACAGGCATATCACCACCTATCGTCTGCCCGTTTACGATAGGATATCCTCCTAAATCATGCGGAGGAAATGGCTTTCCCCATTTCCCGCTTTCGCTATAATAAAAGAACGGATTAAGCATCGCTTTTACCAAATCGGGATTGTAGCGAAGATATAGCGGTGAAGCCGGATAATATTCATCCACCGGACCTACCTGCGGAGTAAAATAAAGCAATTCTCCATCCGAATCTTCAGACATCTGGAAAGCGGATACAGACTGACGATAAGCCAAAGCACAGAGTTCAGCATATTCTTTTCCTCCGGCAAGGTAAGCATCCGCCATCAATTGACGGTCAAAAGCATAACATTTTGCCATCACTTCTTTATAATCCTTTTCTGCTTCTGCATACAAATCTTCTATGCTTGATTTTCCGTCTTTATTCCAATAAGGTCTTAAATCTTCGCCGAAATAAGCCATTGTATACAGTCCGTCAAAGGCTGCAGTGAGATGTTGCGGGAAATCGCTGTTCATATCCAGCTTCTGTGCAAATGCAGCATAGCGTTTCTCGGCAGACTTTCTCATTTGTTTCAGATCTCCCTCTTTCATAAAGTATGCCCTCATTTCGGCTGCATCCCCCTGTGCACAGGTCACGTCATCCTTTGTTCCCAGATAGAAATATCCCCATGACCGTCCATCTTTCTCTTTATCCACCCATAATTTTTGATTTTCCTGTCCGGTCTTCATCAGAGCCAGTCCATCCTTTTCATATATTTGTGTAGATTGTCCGGCACGAAATGCCTTGTGCGGGTCTATTTCAAAATAAACAGCAACATCATGTTCTTTGCCATCCAATGCTTTAGCCTGATAAGAGATATAATTAACCGGACGGGCAAGTGTCTTCAGATCGTCCAACAGATAAGGAGCGGTAAAGCTAAGTTTCAGTTCCACATCTCCACATTCGAAGGTATAATGCGTCTGGGTTGCTTGCACATCGACAGACTTTTGTTCAGCTTCCCTCAATTCTGCATATAGTCCGAAGTCAACTAATGCACCTCCCATACGATTCTCACAATGAGCGGCAATCACGGCTTTCCCATCTTTCATAGTTTCTGCAATAGAATCCGGGATATTTACTCTGAGATCACTTTTCCACTCATATCCCGTGCTGACCAGTTGCATTCCATTCACATACAATTGAAATACATCATCATGGGAATAGCGTAAATACAGTTGCTTGTTTTTCACCAACGCCGGGTCGAATGTCAGTTCGCGCCTCACCCATATATTAGGTGAGAACCAGGGAGTATGCACATTTCGCTGATCATCCGTGCCGAAGGTCGCCTGTCCTTCTGTCCATGTTGTATCGTCAAACTCTTTGGCTTCCCAATTTTCCTGAGGTTGCTCCATAGTATATCTTCCCGTCCACTCTTTCTCATAAGAGATGGGGGCTACCTTTTCCACCGGCATAGTCGGTTCCTCGGCAAAGAGTCCGAAGTCTACCAATCCTCCTCCCACACGATTCTCACAATGAGCGGCAATCAACGCTTTTCCACTTTTCATTGTTTGCAGAATTGAGTCCGGGACTTCCACTTTAAAGTTTGCTCCCCAGTCATATCCGGTATTCACCAATTGCTTCCCATTGATGTACAATTGAAATACATCATCATGAGAATAGCGCAAATAAATCTTTTTATGCTCCAGAAGATACGGATCAACTTCAACCTCTCTTCGTACCCAAATATTAGAAGAAGTCCATTGTGTTCTTGCTTCCCACATGCCAGGCGTACCAAATGCCCCTTCTGACAATTGCCAGTACTTGTCATCAAAATCCGGTTGCTCCCATCCTTCATCAGGAACTAATGAAGTGAACTTTCCTTCCCACTTTTCATGGTCAAGCGCCATCGGAGCGATAGCTTGCATCGACAGTTCTTTACTACCCATAAAATGATACATAGCACCGTCTACCCGTAAGAAGCCTACAAAAGGAAGTTGTGTGCTGCCGCCAAAAGTCATATTCTGTTTGTTCAGTTCATCCGTCATAGACCAAAGTTTCACATGCGGATGCAAAGTTAATAACGGATAAGCAGGCGCACGAAGGTCACTTTTAGTAGTTTCATCAGAGTAAGGAGTACTTTTGCAAGCTGCCAATAGTACAACAAAAAAACAGCTAGTAAGATATTTTGTCATATCTACAATACATTTATCCATTATCCTATAAATCATTGCAAGCCACACAATACCAATAATATGATACAGGCAATTCTTTCTGCCATTCTAATATAAGAAATAGTAGTAGGTTTCACTTTTCTTATAAATACTTTATTTATAAATGACACGATATCTAAAATTGCACATATCCCCATAAGAATAAGGATCCCTAACCTCGTCCAATAAAGGTGAGTGAATACATTTTCACCGTTAAATAAACACAATCCTAGATAAACAATACCAATTAAATAAGCCAAATCAAAACAAATATCACTTTTAGACTTCATATATAATTCTTTTATTTACAACAAACTTGTACTTCAATGTTATTAAAGCCCCATTGGCAGAGCTAAATTAGTGAATATTAAAATCTACCAATAGGGCCTTTACTATTTCTAATCTATTGCAAAACCGAAGGCTACTAACGGGTTATTAAAAAGAAAAGTCTAGCCATCCCATACAATGAGCAAAATCCCCCAATGCGATAGCTACTGCTATTGGGCCTACCACCTTTTTTAAAGTTTCTTTACATAACCCATATGCTATTGCTTTCGTTACACACTTTCCTAAAAATGCGTCCATAACGGTCGTTACACCTGTAGCCTGCAATATGCAATCTAATACCTTATACGGATCGAAGCAACTTTCAGACTCGGTTCTAGTTTTTACAGCAGAAATAGAATTTGCATTAGATTCAAGCATTCCTAAAAAAACTATTCCAGACAAAATAAATGCAGGATCATCTGTTCCTTCAAATTCTTCCCAATCCTTATCAGTAAATCCATGGGATTTTAGCATATTAACAATCGGAGTTGATAAAGCAGCCAATTCTTGTTTGATTTGCTCCTCGTTGATATTACTCTCAGAGCCTCTAGTCGTAGGTGATTCTGTAAGAGTCATAATTTTGGGAAGCACATCAACAAGTTGTTCTTTTAAAGCTACTTCTGAATTAACCACTTCTTCTGAATTAGATTCAAATTCAGACATTCCATCCATTTGCATTTTTTCCGGAAAGACATCCTCACTTCCACACGAATTGAAAATAATACAGGCAAATAATGCCCCAATAATAACAAAAAAAGTTTTCATAACTACAATTGATTAAAATGTTAAACATAAAAATTATAATGATACTTTCTTTTCTTCATTTACTTCTCCACAGATATTAAGAACTAATCTTTTTTTTGACGAATTTGTATTAACCCAAATATTTTTATTAAAATATCCAATAGACAAACCTTTAAAAACTACTTTTATAGAATCTTTTTCTCCGGGTAATATTGGAGCATGTGGCCAGCTTACCACCATACAACCACATGTTGCTTCCACGTTATAAATAACAGATGGTGCATTGGAGATATTAGAGAAATAAAATATATGTTCAATTGATTCATTTAAATTAATCTTCCCCAAATTAGCAACTTCATTTTCAAATTTAATATTAGACTTTGCACAAGAATCCACATCAAATCTTCTCAACATTAATTCTTTCATTGGTAAATCGTACAATTTTCTTTCCCATATATTCAAGCTATCAAGCCAAGCATAATTGGTTTCACCAAAACCATCCATTTTACATAACAAATATTGATTATAGAAATATGGAAGTACCTTTATAGAACTGTATAAAGAATCCGTATATTCTTGATCAGAGATCAAATGTTTTGTATGTAGATACTGTACCATAAATATCTGATTAATGGTAGAACTAATTAACTGTTCGTCACCATCTAATAAAGATATATCTTTTATACAATCTTTTAATGGATGATTCTTATAGTTACAAATTCTATCTAATATAGAATCATTCGAAAATGAATATGGCACAATAGATACTATATTTCTATTATCCATTATAATAAAGTAATTGGTAGCAAAAGAGTATAATAGTTGATTAAAATATTGATATTCTGAAACATTTATCTCCAAAAAGCGAAACTGTTTCAGTATATCTCTTGCCTCTTTATTATCAAGCATTTCTTTTACTCTTCTATACCTAAATGAAGAAGTGTCAGAAAGAAACAATAAAGTCGGCATTTCTTGACTAATAGTCCTATCTAATAATTGAGTTAATGACAATTCTGCATTCTTACTACAACCTAGAAAGAAGCAAATTATCACCACAAAAACCAACATCTTAAAATAATTACTCATAATCTATTAACGTTATAAATGTAGCCTACTATCAGCACTTCATTAATCCGCCTCATTATTGACCAATTAAGGATCTACCGTATATTCACCACGTTTAATATGTACTATTGCATTCTTTACATTTTTCTTCATCATCAAAATAGAAGATGTCTTAATTTTCATTGGTTTATTGATAATCAGATCTGCCACATCAAGCACTTTTTCTATTTCATTGTTGCTTTTATATAGATAGAACAATTTATAAAGAGGAAGAAAGCGCGAAGGGCACATCATAGATGCACTATTATAATATTTTTCTGCTATATCAAAGTTATTAAGCTGCTGATAACTTTCTCCAATTAGCAATTCTAAATCATAATCCGCCCAATATTGGCGGCATTGCAAAGCAATCTGCAAACTCTTATTATATTGTTTTTTTTCTAATAGAACAGCAGCATAGTTATAAAGGAAATAAGGATTATTTACAAATACTTTTTCCAATTCTTCATATACGGGAAGTGTCTCATTATAAGAATCGGAGAAAGTTAGTTTGGAGATTCGTCCCCACTCTAATTCTGTTTGTGTACGTTCAACCAATTTATAAATGCCAATCATTGAGCAAACTATAACAAAAGCACATGCTATATTTTTCCTCCAAGACACCGTAAAAAAGACTTCTATAGGTTCCCAGATAATTATCAAGACGGATAAAAATGTTATAATCCACGTAAAAGGATAAGTAAATGGATAAGAGAATAACGAAAATATTCCTATTGAAATTAATGTATAAAGTGCTATTTTCGTTTCAATAGTGGAGTTTCGTTTATAACAATAAATCAGTAGAAAAATAAATGCACACAATATCAACAAACCGATAATCCCGAAGTTTAAGAGTATTCCCATATACTCATTGAAAGGATGCTTCACATTATCGGCTAACATAGCATAACGGTTCTGTTGCCCGTATATTCTAAAATATTCAGCTTGATAATCCATATAATGAGCTTCAAAACTACCTAATCCATGTCCCATCCAAGGAGAATCTTTTACCATATTTATGCAAGATTGCCAAATAAGCAATCTACCGTCGGCTGAGTCCTTTTTCATCCAATAACAACCTAAGATTAAAGCGACTAAGCCAGCTAATAAAAAGAATCTCAACATACGTTTATGATTAAGCCTCTGATATAGGAATATAGTGCTAATCGTTGCCAAACTAATGATACCAGCTCTTGAATACGACAAAATAATTGCAACTATTATAATAATCCCCATTATCCATCCTATAAGATGAATATATCTTTTATTATCTTTCAACAAGAGAAAAGCGATAAAAGGTAACCCTATACATAAACACGCAGAAAAGCCAGCCGGATTATCAAAACTACCAGTAATTTTATAGATTGAAGGAGAATAACATACGGTAAAATACTGTAGTAGTCCCAACACAGCTTGCAAGAAACAAATTGCAATAAGAACTATTCCTACCAAAAACATATTTACCTTTATTGAATTAGTAAACCATATCGCAATAGTGCAGTACAATACAAATCCTCCAAATACAAACAAAGTAATTAACCACTTCGGTACAATATATGAATCAGTAAAAGAATGAGACTGCATAAACAATGCACTCACGCATAAAATACTAAATATTAATAGTCCTATATAGTCTCTCAGCCTTGCCATAAAAGTATATATGTAACATATTCGAAATCACATAAAATACGTGCAAACACAACACGCATTAACGTCGAATATTTATTTCTCGCCAGATAATTGCTCTAATGTTCTTAATAATTTACGAGTGTTTCCTCCAACATTTACTGCTTTTACTATCATATTTTTATCAACTATAATATTAGAAGGATACATATAAATCTTTAGTATATCAGTAAACTCCCATTTATAATTAGGAACAATTCTTATATCCTCCCACTCTAAATTCAGTTTTTTCATCAACTTCTGTACTTCTTCAGGAGAGTCAGGAGTTAACCCGACAAACTGAACATTCGGATAATCTTCAGCAAGTATATTGAGAACAATAAGCTCCCGAATGCAAATACTACAATGCCTGTTCCAAAAACATATAACTGTATACTCGGATTCATCAAAATCAACAGGCTTTCCGCTAATATCACTTAAATCAACTTTAGGAAGAGTTTCACCTATCAATGTTTCAAGTTTAGGGTGTTTATAAACTAGATGGATTTCTGGAATTTCATCTGTTCCTTTAATAGAAATGACATATCTATGAGTTTCTAGAGAATCTCTATGAGCCTGGTCTGTGATAGGATTCCCTTCAGCATCAAAGTATAAGAAGGTTTTACCTTCGATACGAACACTATTATCGCCATAAGTTACTTTTTGAGCGAAACAAGTAAAAGGCGAAAACAAAATTAAAATCAAAACATTTTTCATAACAATAGTTTAATACAAGACACGTATATTATATATTTTCTAATTACAAATTGAAGCTCGTATTTTTAGTTCAATTTTCTGTTTACAATTCCCTTCTATTATAATTGTTTTCTGACTAGTCCCTAGATCTTTAGCTCTAAACTTTACAGAAATAGAATCACGAGAATTTGAGTTTATCGGTTGCTTATTCCAAAACGGGACAGTACAACCACAAGTTGTAGTTATATTATGAATTACAAACTTCACATTACTCTTATTTACAAAATAAAACATACAGCTAACCTCCTCGGACATAGAAACTTCCCCAAAATCATATTCCATATAGTCAAACTTTATATCTTCTTTTTCTACAAGCGCAAGATGATTTTTATTTCTCAATATTTCTATAAATTCCTTTGGATATTCTTTGATTTCATCCGATGTGGAATTTGTCCATAAATCATTATATATTTCTTCTGACTTTGTTACATCTATATCTTTATATAATTGTGCTAGAAGATATTTCCCATAAAAATTGTCACTACTTTTAATCAGCTTATTTAAGTAACATAAATCCAGACTCATTTTATTATTCTTTTTTTCCAAATAGAAATACAGTTTTAATAGAGCATTCAAATATGTAATATTTTTCTCAGCGCTAGCCATAGATTTACTACTTAACAGTATATGATTCAATTCCTCTTTATTATCCATTTCTAAAAGCTCATTCATTTCATCACCATAAAATAAAGAAACTATGCTATCCTTTTTAAATACAATATATAATGGATATGTAGACGGATACATTATCTTAGTAAATACATCTTCAACCTGTTTCTTTAAAAGATAACAAGTAAAACCATCAATCATCGATTTATTTTTTTTCACAGCTTGTATATCATCATAATTATCAACAAGACATATCATTGATGGTTTTCTAGTCTTACATTCATTCTCCATGATTTCATACATGTCTACATATTTCCTTATTGATTCTTTTTCACAACAAGAGTTTAACAATAGAACAAAGAGGAATATTGTACTATATTTTTTCATTTTTACTCAATATATAAAGGCTAAGGATAATCATCAAATATTCTTTTTAACACTACACCTAGCCCTATTTTTTCACATCTATCTATTAACATTGCACCAATTACAAAGCAAACAATTTTTATATTGGACAACTTAATATAGTCGATACCATTGTATTATAAAGTAAACAATAAGAGCTACAATGCAACCTCCAAAAATAAGCAATCTGATGTACTTATGTTCTGCATAAAGTTGTCTTGAATTAACAAAGCCATAATATAAATTAACAGCTATAACAATAATGGAGATAATAGTTAATAAAAGTCGCATATATAATATATTAATATTTCATCAGTCACATCTTCTTTTACACCTTTCATAATCCGCTTCTATTTTTCTTTCTTCTATATTATATAAAGCAAATATACTAGCCTGCGTCCATGCTGCTGCAGGAACCGATAACCCTAGAGAGAAAACGCAAGCCCCTATATTAACGACTGAGGCACATCCCATCAGCAGATAAGCATGATTTAGATCTGCTGTATAATCTTCCTTACACTCATCCAAACACTTTTGCTTACCATTTTCTGTACGGGTTTTAAGCATTTGAACAGGGAACTTATTAAAACTTATTAAATTTTCCGCCAATCTAGTTGAAATCAACTTGCTGTTTTTTTCAATATCTTTTCTCAATACTTTATTTCCTATAAATTGTGCTCTAGCATCCAACAATAAGGAATAAGCCTTCTTCACTCGAATAGAATCTTCTTTTAATAAAAAATTATCTATATGATATTTATACAATGATTCATATTTTAGAGAATCACTACGGTAAAGAGATGCCAATTTTACTAATTCATCTTGTTCTTCTTGGGACATACGATTAGTAAGTTCACGCATAATAGATATGAAATCAGCGCAATAAGAATCATAAACCTCAAATTCTGGAGATTGTATTACTCTATTATAGCCACTTTCAGCTTCTATTGGCACATTATCTGCTTTATTCCCCTCAAATGGTTCTTCAAACAAATCATTAGAACAACTATAAAATATAATCATAGTCAACACAAGTACACTCAAAGAATATGCTTTCATTTTTTTGTATTTTAATATTAAATAAAACAAAGATACAGGCAACTGCTTTTCTTACTTATAGGTACATTAAACAATAACATCTTGAATAGTGCCTTCTATTCATCCTAAAAAAATAATTACTACATTCCTTTCAATCAAATTAGATTAACAATTATATTTATCTGCTATTTCCATATCTGTCTCCTTGTTTCATAAGTAAAAATTCTCTCCTGAATGCCGCGAGAATTATTTCTCAGAAGCAACAAGACATTAACTGGAATATTCTTATAAATTAATGAATCAGCATTGGAAATTTGTTTCCCTAGTGATTCCCACTTATCCTGTTGATCACAGTAAAACAACTCATACTTATCACCCGAACGAATATAGTTATCATAACTCCGAGGTGTATAAACAATTCTTCCTATCTGCTTAGGAGTTCCAAGATCAAGTCCTGACCAGCCACCGGAAGGCTCAACATAATCAAAAGAAGTTGTGATATCCCCATCAAATACATTTGTATACTCATGCGAACCATCTTTTTGAAAACATCCGGGAGTACCTATAACTTTACCTTTTAAAGAAGCGGTATCATTAGGAGTATAAAAAGCCGCCTCCGCAATATTACAGTGTGAATCTTTGGGACCTATATATCTGACATAGCGATACGGTTTTGAAGAATACGATTGAACAACAGTCTGTAATCTTTTCGGTTTCTCGTTTATCAAGTACAAGACTTCTTTTTCACGAAAATCAGGATCATTGCTTCCTTCAAATGTTCCGCCTATCATACGATTCAAAAACATCTCATCTGCCCGCAAAGTATATTTTGCGAACAAAGTAACATCCTGTACACTATCCGAAGGAGTGAAAAAATGAAACTCATTGGAAACATTGATTTCAAAAGGATCGGTCCAAAAACGAAGTCGTCCTCGCTCGTAAGTGGCAACCCGCATGACAGGTCCTTTTTGTATATCCGTAAAGACAATGTTTTTACCATCGAACTCTGTCCACGCAACAGGCTCCCAATCCATCCGTTTGCTGGCACATAGATAAGCAATTCTTGAACGTGGCTTACCTTTATATAGAGCGTCCTTTGGTATGTGGAGTTCTTTCTTGAAATATTTGGTATAAGGGAAAGTAATATCTACGATATGCGGATCTTTGAAAAGAGGAACAATAGCAGTATCCAATTTCAGCATTTCTTCCTGCATAGCACGATTCAGACTAAAGGTATTGCGATAGACCTTTATCTTGGGCATTCCACACATTACGTCTTTTCGTACTTCACTCACACCGTTAGGAAATTCATGATAATAAAGTATGCCATACTTATCTGTAAATGCCACCCATTGATGGCTGTCATTCTCATCACCGCGAATCGGCATGAAATCAATTGAACACGGAATACCCAACGCACGACAAACATAAACGACAAAGTCTGAAAGTTCCCGGCAACTACCTGCTTTCAGTTGCGCAACTTCCGGTCCCACATGAGGAAGGCTGGCAGGAACGGCAGTAGTAAATACCACTCCTCCTTTACGAATTGAATCGAGCAAACAACGGGCTGCCACAATCGGGTCTTCTTTATCAAGTACTCCGGATGCACGTAAAGAATCGAGCAAAGGATTATACTTCTGATAAATAGATTCACGCCAGCTAGTCAAGGTCTCGTCACCAATACGATAAGGAAGAAGATATTCACAAAAATCTGCAAACGAAACATGTTTCCCCCATGGTTGTTCCTGCCACACCTTAAATGACCATTCAATATTATTACATAAATAAGCAGAATCAACAGTTTCAATATCTCTATAGGATTGCAAAGAATCTAAATACAATGCCCCATACATGTGACAAACAGAGTCAGCCACTACTTGGGGAGAAATCCCCAATCCACGTGTTTCCTGTAGTAAAGTATAGTAAGTAAGATATCGGTCCAACTGCTTGCCCTTATAATAGGTGTAATAAGGCATGTTCTCTATCAAAAAACAAGCGGCCTTATATTTCAAACTATCCGCCGGATCAGTTTTATAATGAGATAAGACCTTTTCCAGTTCCACACGGTTCTCTCCTGCCTGCTGAAGAGCGGTTTCAAGGAATGAAACCATTGGAGTGCATTTTTCTTTTTCAGCACATGAAAAGAAAAAGAGACTACCAATTGCTACGAGCAAAAAGACAGATACCAACTTTGTGAATATTTTCATAATTATCAGAAAAATAGAGATAAATGATTTCGTGTTATTTTTCTGCAAATTTACAAGTTCTTTTGCCATAGAAAAAGAGGGCGTTACACTCCTACAGCATGTAGAATGTGCCACAGGAGGATTACAGCGAGGATATTTTTTTATTTTCCCTAATATTGTAACAACCGAAATACCCCAAACTTTCCTTCTCTGACCACATATTATCCTTTTTTGAATGAATATTATCCTTTAAAGTGATACCAACATTCAGCCCTTTCAGATTTGACATCCTAATAGTATAGATCAAACGCTGTACATCTTTAGTTCAATTGTAGTACATCGTCTACTCCAACGTTGTACATCTTTTACTCAACTGATGTACAAGAATCAGACAACTTAAGTACTTCTCATTATCAAGTCTTGTACTTATCAGTAAGTAGTTAAGCTTAATTTTTTATTTCGGATAATAACGACTGGACTAAACCTTAACAACGAATGTGTTACACCAATAAGCTATCATATAGCGCCTGTGAGCTTTCTAGGAGCGATTCTCCTTCATATTTTACACTAAATTGTAACATCACAAACATGACCAAATTGACACTAGACCAAATATTTTCCTTTTATTGAATGATTATTATCCCTAAAATAAGTCTATTTTTCGTTACTTTGCATACACATTTAAATAAAACAGAATATGATCACAAAAAAGAAAAAATACACTTTGTATTATGTAATGGCATTAGCCTGCGGACTGGTAGCTTCCTTTTTTATTTATAGTTGTAGCGCAGACGGATATTACTCTGACGAAATAGAAAAAAACGAGGTAACTAATACACGTGCACTTTCATCAAAAATGATAAATAATGGAAGCACTCTTATTGATTCCATCGCCAGTTCAGATGAATTTTGGGAATTCGAAATGAGCTCCGAGCTTTTAGCTGATAAGTTTCATGAGTACACTTCAACTTTAAGTGAAGAAGAATATGACAAACTTATGGAAAATCTGAATGATGATGACTACGTGGAAGACTTCATGAGGAAAGCCAATCTAGAAAATGAACTACAGCAACTGGCAAAAGCTAAAGAAAACCTGATTCAACATACAGGATTTTTAAGATTAAGCGCAGATGAACGGACACAACTCTTTATACTATATGCAGAAAGCAACGAACTTACAAAAGTAAAACTCCTGAAAACACGCGAAGAAGGAGGAAGTACTAGTAGCTGTGAAGAACAAAAACAAGCGGCATATAGGCAGGCAAAAGCTGATTATGACAATGCTGTCGCTAACTGCAAGAAAGGTCCAGTGTCATCTGCTTGCTTAATACAGGCAGCTGCAAAATATGATAGAGCCAAAGATATAGCAAACAAAGAATACAAAGAATGTATAGCTAATAAATGAAAATAGTTAAATATTTAATCTTATATAATATAATGTGGGGGATTAGCATCACTATGTGTTACTTTCACCGCTTTATTGATGATATAAATTATTCTCTTCAAGACTTCCTTATTACTTTCTTTGAACTTCTAGCATGGATTGTGCTCATAATCGGAGCCATCGACACATTCCCTCAAAACAAATATTCGAATAAACGCGTATGGTTTTACTATGCTATTATGGGAGGATTTATATCAGCAATCCATTCTTTTATAGGACTAATAAACATACTAGAGATTACCTAGTGTAACTCCTGCAAGAAGGTTTCCATGTCTTCATCTTCGATACCTAAGTTCGCACGGACACGAGACCTCATGGCACGGCAAGCACCATCGCTAATATCAAAAATAGACAAGATCTCTTTCTTTGTTTTCCTCATCCTAATAAGTACGCAATATACAATATGACGTGGAGGTATTTTTATTTGCTTATTTTTCAACCAAACAAAAAAGTCAGGATCAATCGCGCGGCATCCTTCTATTAATGTAAGGTTCTCACTGGCAGTTAATTGATATATAGATTGATTTTCTAAAAGTCTGCGCACAAATACAACGCCTTCCAGCACAGGTGGAGGAGAAGACAGCAGTTCTTGAAGCCGTTTCTCTTGAAGAATTGTTTTTTGCCGTTCAATTTCCAATGAACGATAGAATGAGATAGACAACTTAACTATCCCTGCTATTGCCAAACCGACAATGACCAGCACAGGTAAAGTATAAGCAGATAGTACAGGAGCCAATTCTACGTGAACCTCCTTAGGCATAACAACATAAATCTGATCTCCAACAATCAATAAAAAGGCAGCAATACATTGCCAATCAGTTATCTCGGAGGACAATCCAGATGTTCCTTTCTCACGAAGTGTCCATAGGAGTGCGCCCACAAAGAGAATCAACCACGCAAAAAGATAAAAAGATGACGAGAATGCATCAACATACATTCTTGGGAAAAACATCTGAAACAGATAAGCAGCCAACAATACAAGGCAACAGAGCAAACCACCTGCCAACCTACTCTTTATAAAGTCAGCGAATTGTATTGTTACTCTTTTATTCATCGTATCTTATTTTAAACACTGCAAAGATAAAACATTCCCATTATACAAATCCATTAACAGGCTATTTTATTTGAGCATGAATATGAATGAAACAATGATTTTCCTATGTCGGAAACAACCAATATAGAAGAGCAAGAAAAATAATGTATACCAATATTCTTATCTCTTTGTATATTTTATTATGACGGAGAGGATAATCTAATATCACTAAAACAATGAACCAAATAGCTATCATTTTCGTTGGAAGCTGTTTATTCAAAGGATCACCAAAAAGTAAAAAGAAGCCTGCCAACACCAATATAATATTGATTATCAAAACAACTGCATATCTCATATTATTATACATTTAAGGAAATACAAAATAGAATACACAGAGAAGCACTGTGGCTATAATGTTCCTTATCACCCCATAAATTTTATTATGACGAAAAAGGAAATCAAGCAGCAACGTTACAAGATACCAAGCTATTACGACTTGCGTCAAATCATATTGCCGTTCCAAAGGGTCCATGAATATTATACATATATCAATGGACATCAACACAATGGTTATAATCCAAACCATTGTGTTTTTTATAGTTATATTCATTTTCAATGATAGATAAATCTGTCCAATCAATAATAGACTTTCTTGTTTTCTCTGGAAAGTACCAAATAATCGTCCACTTTTACATCAAAATAAGACTTAGCTTTACCGTCATCATTGGAAGGCAACTCCTCTTTATCAGTCAGCGCCTCTATTATATCGATTTCCTTCACGTTCTTTTTCAATTTGGGGAACAACAGGCTGACATATATGTATTTACGATTGCAACCTTTAATAATCATCAACTTATCCATAGGTGCGCCACCATCGTATCCTCTCACCATGTATTCATCACCGGTTTTCTTATCTACTATTTTAAATCCCGGGCTATAGTACATCCATTGCCAGTCGAAATAGATGGGTTGCAGGAACGTAACTTTAGTATCATCTTTCCTTCTTTCAATAGAATGCAATAAAGGCTTTGTACCCATGCCATGCTCATAGGTTCTATCGGCAACGATCTCTATGCTATCTTTAGGAGCTGTATAAGCCGCATCAAATAACTTTTGATCGCGTGTCTTGGCCTGTTCGGCAGCGTCATCCCTTACCAACTCTCTTGATTTCTGAAGCTTCGGCATCATTTCCTGCACCATTTCCATTGACAGCTGTTGTATCATCGGCATTGATTCAGTTGCAACGGCAGTTGCAGTCTCCCCAAGTTTTCTTCCCGCAGGAGATTCATAAAAAGCAACCACTTTTTTCAGTTCATCTAATGTCATGTGTTGCTGGTAAATAGGAGCATATACTTCCATGACTTTATCTTCAATCTTCCGTGTCCATTTTGAAGCAAAATCTTTCCAATAAGCCTCATCTTGTTGGAAAGGCCCATTTTTCATACTCGCCATCAATTGAGACATTATAGCTTCAGAGGATGCCGAACTGCCGGAAAGCGTCATGATCTTTTTTAGTAAAGTTTTGTACTCGTCGGTCTGGTCTGAATTCTGAGCCGAAGCCGGTAAAATAGAAGTAAGCGATGTGGCTACGCAGATCACCATTAAGAAAAGGATTTTTTTCATCATATAATAGTTTTGTTGATGAAGTCAAGTTAACTTCATTGTGTTATACATTCTTACAAATATACTCTAATTATTATTAGAATACAAACAAATAACGGACATAATTATAAACTGCGGCAATTATTGTCTGATTTACCGGAATTTCTTTATTGCATTCCCCAAGTAATAAATAGGGTGTCTGTATTGAAATCAGACTTTTTTAGATTAAAACAATAGGACGATTGTTACAATTCAATGGATAATACCTTTTTTTTGCAATGATAATAGTTTGAATATCAATCATAAACCACAAAATCAAGTGTAACATTCCCTTTTTTCACACTTAAAAGATTCGTACCTTTGCAAAAAGAGTATGAAGTCCTAAAAAAGAACATGACATCCATTTAATTTTAAATAAATATCACTTATGAATCGATTAAGACATTTAATGTCATTATGTATTTTTATATCACTAATGGCATGCGAACAAAATGAAGACTGGGTTGTAAATGAACCGATGCAATCATTTGAAGAAAATCCAGAGTACGCTCCTCTCAATACTATTCCTGATTGGGTTAGTGAAAAAGTGACACCTAAAGAATACGAACTATGGAGAACCATGAGTTCAAGGTATGAAATAAATTATTCCTTTTTAAAAAAGGATATTTCAGAAAAAAGGAAAAAAGAAATCTATGATTGCATCAACAACATCTGTGAAAGAATAGAAAAAGGGCAGATTAATAAATATGAAGGATTCCTAAATATAGCAGATGAAGATGGCACCACCCTATCAGACTCACAATATTTTGGCAGAATAGCAACAAGATCACCAGAAGGAGGAGCTGAATATAAGACAAATGGATGTACATTGTATACACATAGCTTAGGTCCCTATATAAAAGCTGCTGTTACTTACAAAAAATCCGATGATGATGTTACAATTACGTCATCGAGTGTTTATACGGGATCACCATATTTAGGAAATGACCCGAGTTTTTCTGGTGCTTCCAGTGTTTCTTACGATAAGGATAAGAAATTAATAGCCGCATCGTGTAGCGGAACTTTATCATTCAAAGATGGATCCAGAAAGGTTGAGGTAACTGTACAAAAGACAGGATTCATGATCCCATGATCAATTTGAATATACACAAGATTAATCTTGGTACAGTTAGTACTCTTTTGTGATTTTCTATTCAGATCTTGAAAAAAGTTATAGAACAATTAAAAATAATAGTCACCATGAACAACATTCTAAGTACCAATCATACGTCCATCTATAAATTATTATTCGTCCTATTTTTTGCAGGGATTTGTAATCTGCCATTTAAATGCAATGCTCAGGAATACTCCAAATTGGACGAAGTACCACAGTGGGTCAAAGAAAAAGTTAATCATGAGGAATATAAATTATGGGAAGTCATGAGTTCTGTTTTTCAAATTGACTACTCTTTTCTCAAAAAAGATATCTCTCAAGAAAGAAAAAAAGAAATACTTCACCTCTTGCAAAACACTGTGTCAAGAATCCAAAATGGTTCATACAATATCGAAAAAGGCTCTTTATTTTGTGTAGCTGATGAATTTAAAATTGACTCCTTGACAAATTGGAACACCGAAATCTTAGAATGCAGGAAAAAAAGCGGTATTATTTATTCCAGCAGGGACGGCTATGATGCGCATTATAAACTAACTGTGATTTATGGATATGACAAAATGAATAAAAAAGTATATCCGATAAAAAATGAATTAGAGTGTATTAGTTACTCCGGAATAGAGATTACATGCAACGACCTGCCAATTGTAAAATATAACGAAGTCGAAGGAAAGCTGCAAGGAACCTGCTACGGAAATCTTTTCTTCAAAGACGAAAAAGGTGCGACTCACAGTGAAGATTTCACCAAATATTTCGTCTTAGAGCCTTGAAACAGCAACTAATATAAATAAATGAAAAGCATTCCAGTTTCTTCTATTCTATATTTTCTGTTGAGTTTGGGAGTCTTATTCGTAAATGCAAACACATTTACAGATTCCCAAATTTTCCCTAAATGGATTTTTATGTTCGCAGGATTAGGAGTAATTGGATGTCTTTTTTCATTTTATCTTTTCCTGGGAAAAAGGTTTGTTTGCAATGCAAAATGTTGTTACTACACGGTTATTATATCTTGTTTTCTTCAAGCCGGATACGGTATATTACAATTTTTCAATATACTGTCTTCACATTCCATCACCTACAATGTTGTCGGTAGCTTTGATAATCCTGCCGGTTTTGCAGGAAGTTTATGCGCAGGGTTACCATTTACCTTCTATTTTTTACAATATTCAAACAAAAAGGTTCAATGGGCCAGTTGGTGTGCATTGTTTGTTATTGTCTTAGGAGTATTGCTATCAGAATCTCGCGCCGGGTCAATTAGTATATTTACCGTATTAGTAATTTACTTTATTCACCAAAACAAGAATAAGTTCCACTATAAAAAACATATCGGTAGCTTCTTACTCTGTCTATCCTTTCTGCTGATTAGCATATTTGTCATTTCTGTAACAGTCTATCATCTAAAAAAAGATTCGGCAGATGGTAGATTATTAATATGGCGTTGCACATGGGAAATGATAAAACATGAGCCTTTTACAGGATATGGAGTCGGAGGATTCAGCGCACACTATATGGATTATCAAGCCCAATATTTCAAGGAACATCCGGATAGTCAATTTGCAATTTTAGCAGACAATATTAAGAGTCCTTTTAATGAATACCTTTCTGTCGGAGTCCAGTTTGGTATTCTAACTTGGGTACTTTTGATAGCTGCTGGTATTTTCTTGATTCTTTGTCACAGGAAGCACCCAACCAAAGCAGGATATGTGTCTCTGCTCTCTTTACTTTCCATTGCAGTTTTTTCTTTTTTCTCTTATCCATTCACTTATCCCTTCATTTGGATTATTAGTGCATTAAGTGTTAGTACTTTAATAGGAAAAGCCTATGAAAATACCTTGTTTCAAAAAACAACAATTATAAAAAGAGGAATTGCTTTTTTCTTATTAATAGGAAGTTTATTTTTGCTTATTGAAGTGGTGAGCAGAATTAAAGCAGAACTGGAATGGGGAAAAGTAGCGCATATGTCGCTCTGTGGACGAACCAATGACATGTTACCACGATACCATAATTTACTACATACTTTTAGAAGAAATCCTTATTTCTTATATAATTACTCTGCCGAACTTTGTGTTGCCGAAAAATATAAAGAATGCTTAGCAATAACGGCTATTTGCTGTAATTATTGGTCAGATTACAATTTAGAATTAGTACAAGCAGAGGCATATATTGGCCTAAAACAATATGATGCAGCCAAACATCATTTAGAGAAAGCTACCTTAATGTGTCCTGTAAGGTTTATACCTCTTTATAGGTTACATTATGTCTACATGAAACAGGGAAAGGCAGAAAAGGCAAATAGGCTGGCTCAATTAATCATAGAAAAACCTGTAAAAAAGAATTCTACAATCATTCAAAAAATTAAGGCTGAGATGAAACATCATTTATCGAGAAAAACATGTTTGTACTAAAAGCATACACAACAGTGCATTTGGAAGGCGAAAACATAAATAGGAATACGCCTTTTATGGTCGAAGAGATTGCCAAAACTTTAAAGGCAAACAAATAACGGACATAATTATAAACTGCGGCAATTATTGTCTGATTTACCGTTTCTCTTCGTCCAAGCAACCCTATAATCGCTTGATTTTCACTTATTGTTATCAGTTTTTCGTAGGGCCATCTTCATCGTTCCACCCGGGTAGAACGAACTGTCTACGTCTGTGACACGATCGGTTTACCCAGGTGCAATGATCAGTTCACCCGGGTGGAACGATGAAGATGTCGGTAAGATAATATAAGAATGTAAGGGAGATATGCTAAGGACATAAGTGTCACAACATACAAATGATAGGTAAAGTAAAATCAATACAGCTGTAGTCTGTAGCAGAAAGAATGATGAGAGACAACTTAAAAAAGGATGAGAGATACACTGTTTGGGAGCATATTATGGGATAAAACGATGAGAGACACCCTGCTCCGAAGGTATCTCTCATTCATTATTCATCTAGTTATCTGATCTTTACAGAAAGACAGTGAGACCGTGAGACTAAAATCTTTTTTTTATTTCTTGGGAGCGAGCAGATTATTCCTTATCTACAGAAAATTTAAAGATACACTGACTCATGTATTTTTCTCCCGGGCGAAGCACAGCCGAAGGCCATTCCGGTTTGTTCGGAGTATCCGGATACTTCTGAGTTTCAAGACATACGGAAGCACGCTGATTATATGTGATACCTTTCTTTCCTGTCAGAGAACCATCCAGAAAGTTGCCGGCATATACCTGAACACCCGGTTCGTTGGTATATACATCCAGTACGATACCCGTTTTGGGAGATTCGAGTGAAGCACATTTACGGGAAATATCCCCTTTGGCATTCAATACCCAGTTATGGTCATAACCATTTCCATTCTTCAATTGTACAAAATCGTAGTCGTTAATGCGTGCCCCTACCGGAGTCGGAGTGCGGAAATCCATCGGAGTACCTTCTACCGGAACAATCTCGCCGGTTGTCATGAATGTGCTGTCTACCGGAGTATAATAATCGGCATCCACCATCAACAAGTGGTCTGCATTGCTTGCTGCATCACCATCGAGATTAAAATAAGAGTGATTGGTCATATTTACGATGGTCGGCTTATCCGTTTCTGCTTCATAGCGGATATCAATTGCATTATCGTCTGTCAGTTTCATCAGGACTTTACAGGTAATGTTACCCGGGAAACCTTCTTCGCCATCCGCAGCGACATAAGTCAGTTCCACTTCTTGCGGATTCGGTTGCACAGCGTCAAACACACGATACTGGAATCCATTGGGACCGCCATGCAGGCAATGACCGTAATTATTCTGAGGCAACTGATATTCAATGCTGTCCAATGTGAATCGACCTTGATTGATACGGTTTGCGTAACGACCGATGCTGGCACCAAAATCAGAAGGTTTGCTGATATAATCCTGAATAGAATCGAAACCTAAAACTACATCCTGCATCTTACCGTCTTTATCGGGGACCATCACAGAAACAATGCGTCCACCAAAATTCGTCACACAAACTTCCATGTTGTTCTTGTTACGAAGGGTGTACAGATCGGTTTTCTTACCACCTACTTCAGTCTGGAAGTTAGTTCTTAACAGGCCGGAGTCGGTTGGTTGCTCGGCTTTCGGGGTACAAGCAGCTACAAAAAGGGCAGAAACAGCCCATAATGCTAAATTCTTCATGGTTGATATAAGTATTATTATAAATTAGTTCAACGAACATCTTTTATTTAGATTGCAAAATTGGCGAAATTCTGATAGTTTGGAGGCAACATTCTTTCCAAATAATAGCACAAATCAGTCATTTCGCCAATGATGCAATCATAAACACTTATATCTTTCTAAATCAAAATGATTTATCTTATAACAAATTCAAGTAAACTGATTCCATCACCAGTTACTCCTTTGTATTCGGGAAAGCCGATATTCTCAACCGGGCCGCTCCCATCGGAATCAATGTAATCTCTTCTTTAGCGCCTTTCACCGCATCTTCTTCGGGCAATACACCGCAAAGTCCAGTTTCGTCAATCTGCCATTCGGGGATAATCCGGCCGGTAGCTTTCACTTCCAAAGGCACATTGGCCACCGTGAACGGGAAGTTATCAGCAGGCCAGGACTTACGAACGACTTTGAAGTTCTTCAAAGGCTCTTTCTTATCCAATACCAACGAATAGTTCCAGGGACTGTTAGCATAGATTTCAGTAGTAGGCCACTTCTTCGGGTCAGCACCTTTCTGCCATTTGGAGTCACCGATAGCCGTTTCACGACTGTCTTTTTCTATATATTTCTCGTCAATCTTCAGAGATAAAGTCAACGGACCATAATCCACACTTACACTGTTCTTATTGACTTGCCACGTACGCATGGACAAAGACATCGGAAGAGTCATTTCTACTTTATCACCATCCGCCCATTCGCGTTCGATACAAAGGTATTTACCGGATACAGGTTTCACACTGATCTTCTTTCCGTTGACACGCACTTCGGCTCCTTCAGTCCATGAAGGAATGCGGAGGTAGAACGGAAAATCGACCTTTTCATCGGTAGAAACGGTGAATTTGATGCCTTCTTCAAAAGGATAGTTAGTCTCTTCGTGAAGGACGATTTCTTTTCCATTACCCACTTTTACCGTAGCTTTACAAGCAGCATAGATGGCGGCAGCAATACCGTTGTCGGGAGTTGCCAATATCAGATGTTCCGAAAAATAAGGCCAGCCTTGTGCATGGTTATGCTGACAGCAACGGCTGCTGAACGGATTCATGGAAAGGAACGGACCACGGTTGTCAATACCCGGATGATGGTTCTTCGAGTCACTGACAGTATGATTCGGACAAGTGATGTAGCGCAAAGCCTTGAAGTCCGGCATCACAGCGGCAGGATAAGAGTTGAAAGCTACTTCTTCGCAATGCTCAGCCCACATCGGGTCACCTGTCATACAGAGCATGATCTCATCGGAAGCCATCTGTTCCACCAGTCCGCAGGTTTCCACTCCCTGACGAGGATCGATATATCCCAGACGGGCATTCTCGTCGGCACCGAACATACCGCCCGGAACCTGGCCAAAAGTGCGACGGATCAAATGATGTACATTATAAGAGGCTTTGAGCATGGCGGAATCTCCGGTCTGCATATAATAAGTGGCAGGTTCGCGGAAACACTGGGCGATGTTCACATTGTGCCAGTTGGGCAGGGAAGTTGATTTTGTCCAGTCGGCTGTGTTGCGGTGAATCTTCTTGGCAAGGTCCAGCAGGAAGGCATCTCCGGTATGGTTATAAAGCCAATAGATACTGATGATGTTGTCACCGCCACGGCTGTTTTCCCAATAGTCTTCCAGAAGTTTATCGTCGGGGACAGTCATCTGCCATTTGAAGTAGTTCGTCATCAGGTCAATAACCCGTTGGTCCTGAGAATACTCATAATAAGATTGCAGACACCAGAGCATAATCATCTGTGCCCACAACTCACGCTTGCCGTTCCGTTCGTTGACAGGACCGAAGTATCCATCGGGCTGGCAACTGGCAAATACACCTTCAATCCATGTTTTTGTTTCTGCAATCATTTTCGGGTCATTCAGGATATAGGCAAGGTTGCCATAACCTTTCAGCCAGTAAGGTACTTCTTCCCAGCCATGATCACCACCGGTTGTCAGCCAGGCGTTATTATCTTTCTCCAGCCAGGCACTGATTTCTCCCAGATGTCCGGTCAGCCCGTCACGTTGCAGTTCGAGGTACTTCTTTACCCAGCCTTCCGGCTGGATG
>UMEX01053574.1_pt1 | contig 22701 bp, 15 predicted proteins | sample 1964871 | NCBI WGS metagenome assembly UMEX01 (sample SAMEA4836032, study PRJEB28245) | human gut metagenome | biome: gut microbiome; material: fecal sample | place: Denmark | collected 2008
GTTAAAGATTAAGATTTAATAATAGAAAGTGAGATTTTATCTCACTTTTTCTTTTATATTTGTATTGATGGAATTCAATATTTAATTCATTGATGCTCGATAATTTACATGTAGAACAAATTGCTAGGGGGAATCGTGTCGCTTTTAAAGAGCTACACGAGGAGTTGTACGGACGGATGTTTTATTATGTGTATAAGATGTTGCACGATAAAGAACAATCGGAAGATATTATTCAGGAGGCATTTGTTTTATACTGGGGAAATCGTGTGAATTTTAATAGCCTGTTAGCTGTCAAAGCTTATTTGTTTTCCATTGTTAGAAATAAAGTCATGGCGCAGATTCGGGATGTGGCCAATCGTAAGCGTATTTTGGACCGTATCGAACGGGAAGAGGGCGAGACGGGAGATCACCTGTTAATCACGGCCGAAATCTGCGGTGAAGTACAGCGTGCTGTTCGAGAATTGCCGCCCCAGACTCGTCGGGTGATCGAATTGAGCATGGAGGATATGACGGTTGAAAGGATTGCCGAAGTCATGCAAATCTCACCTAATACGGTGAAGACGCTAAAAAAAGCAGGATACCAAGCTCTGAGGGAGAAGTTGAAACATTTGAGGGTGTTGTTGCCGTTTTTATTCATGGGTTAATCGAGTAAAAAGAAGATGTTTTTTGAAAAAAAGTGATTTTTCATTCACCCGTTTTCCGGATTCACGAAATTATATGGTGTAATTCAGAAAAATAAGTGTATGATGAATCTTGTAGAAAAAGAGATAAAAGTCGCGGATATTATTACCCGAAAATTATTTTCCGGAGAAAAGATGACGGAAAAAGAGGAGGGGATGTTGCAGGAATGGTTGGATGAATCGGAGGAGCATCAAGCATGGTTTAGATCATATCAAGAAAAGACGTCTTATGAGGAGTTTGAGGAAATCATTCGAGTATCGGATCAACAGGAGCAATGGAAACGCTTAGAATCTGGGTTAAGAGGTGGGAACGTGGTGAATTGGAGAACGTGGATGGCTTATGCGGCAGGGATTATCATTTTAGTATCTTTGGGCTTATGGTTCGGGTTGCGGGATAGAGTAGGAAAAGAGTCTGTTATGCAAGTGGCGGTGATCGAGCCGGGAAAGTTTCAGGGATTTTTGATTTTAAATGATGGTCAGAAGGTTGCCTTGGAAAAAGGCGATACGCTGATCTCTGCAGCCACTTCGAATATTTCCGTGTCGACGGGACAAGTTTCCTATAAAGAGAAGAATGTGGGGCGGGAAGAGGTGCCGATGGAATACAACACGATCGTTGTCCCACGGGGTGGAATTTATTCTTTGATTTTGAGCGACGGAACACAAGTTTTTTTGAATTCCGATTCAGAACTACATTATCCTGTAAGATTTGGCGAGGGAAACCGGGAAGTTCGTTTGAAAGGAGAGGCTTTTTTTAATGTGACACCTGATTCGTCGCGTCCCTTTATCGTGTTAGCCGGGGAGGTTCGGACACGGGTTTTCGGAACTTCTTTCAATATACTGGCTTATGCCGATGAACCGGCAATAGAGACCACTTTATTTACCGGGCGGGTGGAGGTATCTGTTGAGCATTCTTTATTGAAAAAAATTCTGACTCCTGGAATGCAGGCAAGTTGGACGGATGGAGCAAGAGACATTTCCGTGAGGGAAATAAATTCTGACCTACGGTCTCTTTGGCGTGATGGAATTATCGTGTTGGATGATGATGAGCTTGAGAGCGTGATGCGAATGTTGGCTCGTTGGTATGATGTGACCTACGAGTGGAAAGGTGATCGTGGGGAGAGGCATACTTTTACGGGAAGGATTAACCGTAATGATGATTTGGCCAGTGTGTTGAGTATGTTGACTTTGTTAGGTGGACCTCGTTTCGAGATCAAAGGAACGACCGTGTATATTTATTAAAAAATAACCGGTGACATGTGGAAGATGTTACCGGTCATTCAATCTCCTGGTAAACCAGGACATTATTAATTTAAATGTTCTACAAATCTATGAAAAAAAATTGTAAAATGAAACATTCGAGGATGTTTTCTGTTTCGTGCAAGCTATTATTGGCGAGCGGCTTTATCCTGTTGATCGGGATCATGTTTGCCCCTACGATTGCTCGCGGACAGCAGAAAGACAAGCTGATTTCGTTGAAATTAGATGGAGAGAGTGTACTTGACGCGATTCAGAAAATTAATCGTCAGAGTGGAAATTCGATCAGTTACAAGAAAGAGGAACTTGAGAAAGAGAGTAAACGGGTTACGGTGAATTTGAAAGATGCTAAGGTGTTGGCAGCGGTGGAAACCGTGTTGAAAGAAACCCGTTTGGTGGCAATTGTACATGGAGATGTAATCTTGATTGTACCCCGGCAGATGAATACAGGAACGGTAAAATCGATTACGTTGAAAGGTTTCGTGACGGATCAAAATAAAGACCCGATGCCGGGGGTAACCGTAAAATTGGTCGGAGTGTCTTTAGGGACAGCGACAAATGCCCGTGGGTATTTTTCAATAGAACTTCCCATACAGCAGGGGACTTTGGAGTTCACTTTTGTGGGGTTCAAAAATAAGCGAGTCGCTTTTTCAGAAAAAACGGATACGCTGCGAGTGGTGCTGGAAGAAGACGTGAAAGCAATAGAGGAAGTTGTCGTGACCGGTTATCAGGCGATTAAAGAAAAGGCTATGGCGGGATCTTATTCTAAAGTGAAGGCCGAGGAACTTGTTATGACTGGAAATGAGACTATTGAATCCATGTTACAGGGAAAGGTTCCGGGGATGGTGGTAATTAATCAGAGTGGGTTGACAGGAACTCGACAAAAAGTCCGGGTACGGGGTACTTCAACCTTGGTGGGTAATGCCGAACCGGTGTGGGTGGTGGATGGAATTATACAGGAGGATAATCTTCCTTTCGAAACCAGTGAATTGGGAGCGATCGGGGATAGTAATCTTGATATGATGAAAGATTTTATCGGGGGAGCGGTCTCTTGGTTGAATCCCAATGATATTGAAGATATTACTGTATTGAAAGATGCTTCTGCCACGGCGATTTATGGGGTGAAGGCAGCTAATGGGGTAATTTTGATCACGACGAAAAGAGGTGAAAGAGGTTCGATGTCGGTGAATTATTCGGGAAGTTTTTCGACGAGTCAAAAGATGAATTACAAGCGGCAGGACGTTATGAACTCGAAAGAACGTGTTGATCTTTCGAGGGAAGCTTTCTCCCGGGGAGCGAGGGTCGGAAAGGAAACGGTGGGATATTCTGCGTTAGCTTACGCTTATCTTGAACGAAAAATCAGTTGGGAAGAATTTAATACCGGAGTAAAAAAATTAGAGGCCACGAATACCGATTGGTTTGACATTCTTTATCGGACACCGTTTAGCCAGTCTCACTCGCTTAGCTTTTCCGGAGGAAATGATGACGCTACTTACCGGGCTTCTTTCGGTTATAGTAACGTGAAGAATACTGCGAAAGGGAATGAACAGGAGACTTATACAGGTAGTTTGAACACGAGTTTTATTTTTTGGAAAAAATTGACCGTGACGGCAGGCTTGTCAGGTAGCCACGTGAAGACACAGGCTTTTGCTGCCGGTGTAGATCCTTTTAATTACGCGATCAATACGAGTCGGGTCATCGGTTGTTTTGATGAAGAGGGGGAATTGTTTTATTACACGAAAGGTAAGTATAAATATAATATAATAAATGAGTTGTCTAATTCGAATAATGAAAATACAACCAAGAGTTTAAAGTTGAATTTGAGCGCTCGTTGGCGGTTCTCTGAAAATTTTACGTTAGCTGCAACTTTGGGTGGTTCAACTTCGTCGTATTTTGCCGAGTCATGGTTCACGGAACGTTCTCATAAAATAGCATCTGTCCGTGGCTATGAGTTTGGAGAGTACGGGGCGACAACCACGGAGTTTCAAAACTCATTCTTACCTTACGGGGGGATGTTGACTACTTCCGAGAGCCGTAATTTTAGTTACACGGCTCGGGTGCAGTTCGAGTACGTGCAGTTGTTAAAAGGGGTACATTCAGTGAACCTGATGGCGGGAATAGAGAGTCGGAGCAATGAATATGACGGTTATTCGCAAACGAACTGGGGGTATATGCCCGATCGTGGTAAAACTTTCACGGATGTTCCGTTGGAAACCCCTGCGGGGAAATTGAATACAATGTATGCCCGAACAAAACCGACAATAACGGATAAGGTTTCGAATTACGTTTCTTATTATGCCACGGCAAGTTATATGTATGATAATCGTTATTCGATTAATTTATCCGTAAGGGGTGATGGTTCGAATACCTTTGGTAAGACCGCCAAGTTTCAGCCGGTATGGTCAGCCGGATTACGCTGGAATGTAACGGATGAACATTGGATGGCCGATCAGAAGTTCGTGAATACGCTGGCTTTTGTTGCTTCGTTGGGGTATCAGGGAAACGTGGCGGAAAATATTAGTCCTGATTTTATCGCTAAGGTTTTGGCCGTGGATTCGAAAACGGGGGAATACCAGATGACTTGGAAAAGCTTGCCGAATCCTGATTTGAAATGGGAGAAGACGTTTACGGTTAATCTGGGGGCAAATTTTTCCATATTGGGAAATAAACTGAACGGTACATTTAATTGGTATTATAAAAAGACCGTGGATGTGATTACTTCGGCAAAAGTGCCTTACGAGACAGGGACTACGAGTATGTATGTTAATGATGGCGAGGTGTCCAATCAAGGTTGGGATTTGTCTTTTACCGTGATCCCTATCCGGACGAAGGATTTCATGTGGAGTTTGGGTACGAGCTTTTCCGGTAATAGTAATAATGTTAAATCCGAGGTAGAAAAGAATGGAACATGGAAACACGCGACAGATGGATCAATCGCTAAAGCCGGGTATCCGGTGGGTAGTTTCTGGGCATTCAAGTTTACCGGATTAGATCCGGAGAACGGGGGACCGCTTTTTGATCTTTCACGTGCCAACACGAGTAAGGCTGCGGAAGATGCCACGGAATACATGGTTTATATGGGTACCCGCGAACCGACATTCACGGTTGGAATCAATATGGTGTTTCGGTGGAAACGTTTTTCTTTCCCGTTGAATTTTTATATTAGTCGGGGTAATTATGAATTTCTTGATTCTCCTTACGAGAATGGTTACGAGATGTTGAGTGAATTTAAGAATGCTTCTAACGAGTTGAACGATCGATGGCGTGAACCGGGGGACGAAACTCGCACGAACATTCCTTCTATTCCGGTAGGAAAGAATTGCCAACCTCTTTATCCTTTTGAAAATGGAGTAGCTCTTTATCCGTTGGATGCTTGGCAATATTCTGATGTCAGGGTGGTGAATGCTTGGTATATTCGCTTTAATGATTTCAGATTTTCATATAATCTTCCGGATAAGTGGATAAAAGGATTCGCGAAGAGCGTGGCACTTTCTTGCACGGTAACAAATCCTTTACAGATAAAGAGTAAAGATTTTAAAGGACGTGATCCTGAGGTTGCGCTAGGAAGTCAGCCTCGTTCTCAGAATTTTTCATTCGGTATAAATGTAAGTTTTTAACGATAAAAGCGATAATGATGAAGAAGAATATATATTTATTAATCATTCTTTTGTCTCTTGTAGGGTGTAAAGATTTTCTGGAGGAGACAAGTCAGGATTTGGTACGTCCCTCTCAGGTGACAGACCTAGAGCAGATATTGCTGGGTGATGGTTATGGATCTCCTTATTATAGTACGACTATATTCACGGATGAACAGGCAAGTACGAATTTGGATGATGAATCTTTTCAATCCACTTATGATGAGTTAAAATGGCTTTACACGTGGAATAAGGATATGTTCACGGATGCCGGGGCAGGATACTTTCATTGTTTTTGGGAGATGCCTTACAGGCGTATTTTAGGTTGTAATTTGGTATTGGATTACTTGGACGAGATGGCAGGGAAAGAAGTGTTGCGGGAGAGTTTACGGGGAGAGGCTCTGGTGCTGCGTGCATGGAATTATTTCCATTTGGTGAATATGTTTGGTATTGCTTATAGTCAAGGTAATCCGTCAACGGATTTGGGGGTTCCACTAAAATTGGACGCTACGGTTAACGGTGATTTTTATACTCGTAACACGGTTGCGGAAGTGTATGCCCGTATAGAAAAGGATTTGCTTGATGGAAATCGTTTGTTAATGGAAAACAGGTATGAACGTACATTTTACCGGATAGACCATCTTGCAGCGAAAGCGATGTTGTCAAGGGTATATCTTTACATGGAAAATTGGGATAAAGCTTTGGCATACGCTGATTCAGTCCTCATCTTGAAGTCTGATTTGCTGGATCTGAATAATTTCAGTATGGACGTATATAATACATCTGGTACGGGTTCGGTTTATTTGGCTACCGCTCCGGATGAAATTATATGGGCGAGGAATTATCTAACTGGTTACTCGCTGTCTTCGAGTGTGATAGCATGGGTAATAGGACCTTTTGTCGTTTCTCAAGAGTTGATAGGACGTTATGAACAAGGTGCTTTCGCTGATATATCAGCGAAGAGGGTGCGTGATTTGAGGGCTTTTTTTTATTTTACTTTTGGAATGGATATATGGGGTTTCCAAGGGGATATGCGAGAAAGTATTGCAAAAGGTGGATCCAGTAGTTACATTCAAGGCATTCGTACTGCCGAACTTTATTTGAATCGGGCCGAGGCTTATACGCAAAAATTTTTGAAAGAAGGGAATGACGCCTATCGTAATCAGGCATTGACTGATTTGAATAAGTTGAGAAAATATCGTTTCAATAAGGAATTTCCTGCAGACGAATTGAATATTACAGACGGTCAGGAGTTGTTGGAATTTATTATTGATGAGAGATTCAGGGAGTTATGTGGTGAGACAAACCATCGATGGTGTGATTTGCGTCGTTATGGATTGACGGTTACTCACGTGTTAAAGCCGGAAGGGCAGACGTATTCACAGGACATGAGACATTATGTACTGCCCATCCCGGAACTTGTTCTGGAACAAAATCCTTATTTGGTGCAAAACTGATCAATGTTTAAAGTATAGAGATATGAAAATAAAGTATATATTATGGATATTTGTTGTCATCGGGATGATCGGGTGGCAGAGTTGTAGCGATGATTCGGAAACGCTTACTCCTTCGGATATGGAAGAATGGAAACCGGTTCTTGCTTCGGGAAATAATGTTTATGATGAAAAAATAGAGGATTTTTATAATCGTACGGGCGTATATATCCTTTACCAATTCGAGCCTAGAGAGGTGTATTTTGACGGGTCGAATGCATGGAAAGAAAATCTTGTGGATACGATTATAACAAGTCAGACTTATACTCCCAATGGGGATGATATTTACGTGGAAGGTGATTATGTCTATATCCAAGGTACAAAATATCCTATCGGTACAACTGATGGTGAAGATTTTACCACGCTTAAACGAGAGGTGATCTTGACGGATGACGGGGATATATATGTGCGTGCTTACACGGTGACTCTCACTAAAAATAGCATAAACGTGAATGAGGCGAAAAATGAATATGTAGGAAAGCAGTTCGAGTGGGTGGAAGAGATGTTTTTGAATTTTTATCCGGATACAATACTTCGGGTTGCCTTACCTTTGAAAATTATATTGGGACGAAATTTGTGGTACACGAATTCCATGTATATGTATGGTTTGAAGGAATATTCATACTATTACTCGTTCCATAACTTGATATTCAGTCATGGCGATGAATCCTTGGATGATTTACTTGCAAGTAGAAAGAATAAAATTAAAAATGATGTTCATTCGTGGTTTATCACGGAAAGAATCGAGTCCATGTATTCGTTGGATGAGTTCAACTTGGTGTCGGATTATTCTTGGGCGGGAGGGGCGTCTTCAGCTCGTCCTTCAACAGGACAATGTTATGGATTAGGATTCGTGATAAGACCGACGACGACTATTTTGACTACAATTTTAAAGACTGATCTGGCAAATTATTTAACGCTGATCATGGGAAATTCTTATGAAAAGTTGACGGCAGAACCGGCCAACGGAAATTATAATGCCAATGATTTTACCGGAATTTTGCATCCCAAGAAAGATGTAAATGGTCTGATTCGAAAAAAGTATGACATATTGATGAATGAATTCAAACGCCTAGGGATAGATCTACAGGCGATCGGCGAATTGTATAATTGAAAACCGAAAGGCAAGGAGAACCGGTGACTGTTTGGGTGCGAAGATGGAAACTGGCTCTCCTGCATAGGTTTATTTAAAGATAGATGTCACTAAACGTGACGTCATGCAGTATTTATGACTAAAAAATCGTATGTATGGAAAATCCAATTGTAAAAGTAGAACACTTGTATCATCGTTACGCGACACAATGGGCTATCGAGGATATTAATTTTGAGATTGAGGAAAACGGAGTCATTGGCTTGCTTGGGTCCAATGGTGCCGGAAAGTCAACAACAATGAACATTATTTGTGGCGTGCTGAAACAGACCCGGGGGAAAGTGTATATTAATGGTATCGACACGTTAAAAAATCCCGTGGCGGCTCGGAAATATATAGGTTTTTTACCACAGAAACCACCATTATACCCGGATTTGACCGTGGATGAATATTTGCGGTTTTGTGCAGAAATACACTGGATGGAACGGAAAAAAATTAATGCTGCTGTTGGGGAGACCGAGGAACGTTGTGGGATCACGCACATGAAGGATCGATTGTTGAGAAATCTTTCCGGGGGGTATCAGCAACGAGTAGGTATTGCTCAAGCTATTTTGCATGATCCGAAATTTGTGGTTCTTGATGAACCGACGAACGGGTTGGACCCGAACCAAATTCTGGAAGTTCGACAATTAATTCGTGAGATTGCAGAAGATCGTACGGTGATGCTTTCAACGCATATCTTGTCAGAAGTACAAGCTACTTGTTCGACGATCAAGATGATCGAACACGGGCGGGTTGTTTTTTCCGGTAGCGTGGAGGAGTTTGATAATTACATCGAGCCGAATACGCTTTATGCCGTATTCGATTTACCACCATTACCGGATGAATTGCTGATGATTGCCGGAATCAAAAAAGTTGAGATGGTGGGCGGTCATGGCGTTCGTTTGTGGTATGACGGGGAACGGGATACGATTAAGCAGGTGATCCGGGAAAGTATGGTTCGGGGATGGGAGATGACAGAGATCCGGTCCGAGAAAAGTTCGATGGAAGCTGTTTTTGCAAAGTTATCAGGAAAGTAAATCATTGTTAAAGAAAATATTATGAGAGCAATATATAAAATCGCCCGCCTAGAGTTATCGAATCTTTTTTACTCACCGGTGGCTTGGTTATTATTGATTTTTTTCACATTCATGATGGGAATGACGTTTGCAGGGGCACTGGAAGGTTTTGCCCGGCAGCAGGAATTGGGTACTCGGGGTTTATATGCCGTGTCGCAAAATTTATTTTATTCACCTAAAGGCCTTTGGCCCCAAGTCAGTCAATGGTTTTATTTGTTAATGCCTTTGCTGACGATGGGATTGATTAGCCAGGAGTTTAGCCGAGGTTCGATTAAATTACTTTTCTCCGCACCCATTACAGGTTTCCATATTGTATTGGGGAAATATCTCGGTATTATGTTGTATGGGTTGTTAGTGGTCGGAATACAGTTGGTTGCCGTCGTGGTTGCGGGCTATGCGGTGGAATTTTTTGACTGGTCCGCGGTATTAACCGGACTTTTAGGACTTTATCTATTATATGGTCTGTATGCCGCGGTTGGTCTTTTTATGTCAACATTAACGAATTATCCTATTGTTGCCGCAATCGGGATGCTTGCTTTATTGAGTTTGTTGAGTTTAATTTCTGGTATTTGGCAAGAGTATGCTTTTACACGGGAAATTACTTACTGGTTATCGCTTGGGGGACGTGTGAATTCTTTTATTAAAGGATTGATATGTAGCGAGGATATACTTTATTTCGTGATCATGAGTAGCATGTTTTTGGCTTTTGCCGTGTTGAAGTTGGAGTTATTGCGGGAAAGTTGCTCTTTCGCGGGTAAAGCTGTTCGTTATTTGGGCGTGTTCGTGATTGCGATCTTTTTGGGGTATTTGACGTCTCGTCCGGTGATGAAGGTTTATCACGATTCGACTTATACAAAAGCGAACACATTGACTCAGGCCAGTCAGGACATTATGGCTAAACTGGATGGGGGATTGAAGATGACTACTTACGTGAATTTGTTCGGGGATATTTATAATACAACAACAAAAGGAATAAAAAGAGACATAGATCGTTATGAACGGTACATTCGTTTCAAGCCGGAAACAAAAATGGATTATGTTTTTTATTATTACGCGGACACGACAACAGAAGCTTTTAAAAAGCATTACCCGGAAAAGACCTTTTTGGAAGTAGCGAGAGATGCTGCAAAATTACAAAATACTCGTTTGGGTAAATATTTGACACCGGAAGAGATTGCCAAAGAAGAGGTTGCTAAAGGGATAGACTTAAGCGAGGAAGGGTACCGATTCGTGACATTAATTGAACGGGAATCGGGACAAAGATCTTTTTTGCGGGTTTATTGGGATATGAGGCGTGTTCCTAATGAAACAGAGATTTCGGCAGCATTGAAAAGAATTGCCATGAAGTTGCCTTGCGTGGGTTTCCTTTCGGATTACGAGGCTCGTTCGATGGTTGGAACCTTGAATCGGGATTATTCTCATATGGTGACAGAGAAGACTAACCGAGAGTCGTTGCTTAATCAAGGGTTTGATGTGAGGGATGTCAGTTTGAAACATAATCCGAAGATACTGGATAGTTTGGATGTGCTGGTTATTGCAGAACCTAGAGAGCCATTTACTGATGAGGAACTGGATATTCTATATCGATACGTGGAGAGTGGAAAGAATTTACTCGTGGCAGGAAAACCGAAGACATACTCTTATCTTACGCCCCTGATGGCGTATTTGGGATTGCGTTTTGAGCCGGGTATGCTGGTTCAAAAGCCGATTGATGAATTCCCGGCTCATGTGATGCTTTGCACGGTTACGGATAGCGCTCGGAATATTTCCCGGTTGTGGAAAAATCTGTACCAGATTACCCATCGGGATGAGCGCAGGCGTTATTCGTTAGTCATGCCGGGAAGTGTGGCCGTAGAACAGGTGTCAGATAAGGGCTTTCAAGTGACGCCTTTGCTGACGAGTCGGGATTCCCTTGCTTGGAATGAACTTGAAACTATTGATTTTGTTAACGATACGGCCCGATTGAATCCCCTGGTGGGCGAGAGAGCCGGGGTAAAGACAACGATGCTGGGGTTGGAACGAGAACAAGCCGGACTTCAGCAACGAATTATCGTGTTAGGGGATGCTGATTGTTTCAGTATGGGCGAATTTTCCACTTCCCGACGCGGAATACGTTCTGCCAATGGAAATTTAATCATGGCGATGTTTGATTGGTTTTCTTATGGAGAATTGCCGATTGATGTTTCCCGTCCGAGTGCTATTGATAATGCATTGACTATCGGGATGGAAACAGGTGCTACTTTGAAGATTATTTTACAATGGATATTTCCGGCGTTACTTCTTTTGATAGGGGCTGTTGTTTTGATTCGAAGAAAAGGGAAGTAGTGAAATTGGGAGATGAAATAAAAGTCAATCGCTCAATTATTTTGAGGGATTGACTTTTTTATTTTTATCTACGATGTAACAATACAATGTTTTCCACGTGATGCGTGTGGGGGAACATATCCACGGCTTGAACGGCCATTACTTTATAGTCTGCATCCATGAGTGCCAAATCTCGTGCTTGGGTGGCAGAATTACAGCTCACGTAAACGATTCGATCGGGAGCGGCTTTTAATATAGTATCCACGACATCTTTGTGCATTCCGGCACGAGGAGGGTCTGTGATGATCACGTCGGGGTGACCGTGGCGACGGATGAACGCTTCGTTCAGCACGTCTTTCATGTCTCCGGCGTAGAATACCGTGTTGTGGATATTGTTGAGTGCCGAATTGATTTTGGCATCTTCAATGGCTTCCGGGACGTATTCGATACCGATAACTTTTTGGGCATTGCGAGCCACGAAGTTGGCAATGGTTCCGGTTCCGGTGTAAAGGTCGTACACGGTTTCATTTCCGGTTAATCCTGCCAGCTCTCTTGTTTTAGCGTACAGATTGTAGGCCTGTTCGGAGTTGGTCTGGTAGAAAGATTTCGGACCGATCTTGAATTTTAAATCTTCCATTTGTTCGAAGATGTGGTCGTTTCCGTGGAAACAGATCACTTCTTGATCGGTGATCGTGTCGTTCATCTTTTCGTTGATGACGTACATTAAAGAGGTGATTTCGGGGAATTGTTGCACGATAGCATTCAGTAAACCTTCTCGTGCCTCCCGATTTTCTTCCCCAAACGTAACGATTACCATAACTTCTCCCGTGGAAGAGGTACGGATGATAAGAGTACGTAGGAATCCTGCCTGTTCACGAATATCATAAAAACTTAATTCATGTTCGATAGCGTACTCCCGAATAAAGTTACGAACGCCATTTGAAGGTTCGGCCTGTAAATAACATTTCTCGATATCAATAACTTTGTCAAATAAACCGGGTACGTGAAAGCCTACTGCCGGGGTACGGTCTATATCCTGACCGTTGGCAATTTCTTCCCGTGTCAGAAAGCGTTTGTTACAGAAGGTGTATTCCAGCTTATTCCGGTAGTAGGTAGTTTTGGGTGAACCGATGATCGGGGATACATTTTGTAGTTCTACCTTACCGATTCTTTGCAGGTTGTCGATGATTTCCTGTTGTTTGAACTCGGTTTGTAATTGATAAGGCAGGTTTTGCCATTTGCATCCGCCACATATTCCGAAGTGCGAACAAAAGGGGTCCGTGCGGATGTCGGAGTATTTCCGTACGTTAACAATAAAGCCTTCCAGGAAACTTTTACGTTTCCGGGTGACCTGTACGTCAACGATGTCACCGGGTACGGTGTTCGGTACGAATAATACCTTTTCATCCACGTAAGCGATGGATTTTCCTTCCGCGGCTATTTTTTTTATTTCGATATTTTCCAGTAAGGGCTTTTTACCACGAGCCATATTAATTTTAGATTTTAAATTTTAGATCTGATCAATGAAGTGATTTCATGATTTTTGATTAGGTGATTTAGAATCGCAGAATCGTTCAATCGGAAATCACCTAATTTATTTGTTTTTCAGTTTTTCTTTCAGGATTTTGACACCTTCGGAGGCGCCTTTTTCAATGAACTCGATCTTACTGTTTTTGACACTTTCCGGAATTTTCGGGTCGATCAACAGGATGCGACAACCGGCAGGTGCATAGTGTAACAGGCTGGCAGCCGGATACACGGCTAGCGAGGTCCCGATGATCACGAGAATATCGGCTTGTTGAACGAGTTCTATGGCCGGTTCGATGTTCGGAACGGATTCCCCGAACCAAACAATGTGAGGGCGCAGGATAGAACCGTCCTCGGCTTTTGTTCCTAGCTTTAATTCCCAACCGTCAAGGTCGTATATTAGGTCCGGATTCCGGCTACTTCTGACTTTTTTAAGTTCTCCATGCAGGTGTAATACCTTCGTACTTCCGGCACGTTCGTGTAAGTCGTCAATGTTTTGCGTGATGATCCGGACATCGAAATCTTTTTCGAGTTCGGCAAGCCCGTAATGCCCGGCGTTTGGTTGGGCCTCGTAGAGTTGTTTACGACGCTCGTTGTAAAAACGGTTCACTAATTCCGGGTCACGTTGCCATGCTTCCGGGGTACAAACGTCCATAACATTGTATTCTTCCCATAGGCCGTCGCTGTCTCTGAAGGTACGAATTCCACTTTCGGCACTCATACCGGCTCCTGTTAAAACGACTAACTTGTTCATAATCAGATTGTATTTTAATCATTGAATTCGATTGCAAGTTAGATAAAAAAACTCTATTTTCGTAACTTTCAATTTTCAATTTTGTATGGTATGACTTTTGGTATAGCGGATTTAAGTGTTATCCCCATGCGACGGGAAAAATCGGAACGGAGCGAAATGGTTTCTCAGTTGTTGTTCGGGGAGGTGTATGAGGTACTGGAGGAGGAGGATAAATGGCTTAATATTCGCTTGTTACATGATTGTTGTTGTGGATGGATTGATCGTAAAACTTACAAAGAGGTAAGTGAAGAGTTCGCGGAAAAGTACCGGGCTTCCGATCAATTGATCATGAGTGAGGTGTTTAATCTGGTGGTTAAAAAAGGGGATTGGGAGAACAAGATGGTCGTGGCGGGGAGTGTGCTGCCTTTCTACGATGCATATACTAAAAAATTGATGATAGGGGATGAGGAGTATGTCGTGAAGGGTTTTTTACGGGAAGTAGGGATTGAAAGTCTACGGGAATTATTGATTCAATATGCGTTGATGTTCTATAATGCTCCTTATCGTTGGGGAGGGCGAACTCCCAATGGTGTAGACGGTGCCGGATTGGTGCAAATGGCGTATCGTTTGGCGGGAATTACTATCCCGCGGTATATCGAGCAACAAGCCGGCGAGGGACAAGTTTTGTCTTTTCTGGAAGAAGCGCAACCGGGGGATCTTGCTTTCTTTGGTGATTCTTCCGGTGCTGTTACTCATGTCGGTATCTTGTGGGAACAGGGACGAATTATCCATGCCTCGGGAAAAGTCCGGGTGGATAAAATTGATCATCACGGCATTTTCAATGAAGATTTGAAACGTTACACGCATACACTGAAGGTGGTGAGGCAGATTTTTTAATTCGCTGAAGACGAATTAAAAAGTTGCAGGTTACAAGTTGACAGGTTACAAGTTCTTCTTCAATCTAAAATCATTAAATCATAAATATCCTTGGCTTTCCGGCCCCATGTTAAATAATAGGTCGAGGATGCTGAGGTTGGGGGCGAAAGGGAATCTTTCGGCAAAGGTTTGGTGGTAAGGTTTGGCGACGAAAGGATCTTCTACACGGCGGCGGGAAGGTTTGGGGTGAATAACATCCCGCAAGTCTGTGAGGGTATCGTATGTCGGATAATAGTCTTCTGTGAATTTAATTGACCGTTGGAGTTGCAGGTTATCCATGAGTTCTTTTAGAATCTTGGTATTGAGATCTAACAAGAATTTTTCTTTCCGTTCGAAAAAGTGGATGAAGTTGTCGATGTAATAATCGTAATAGGGAGAATTTTTGTAAGCGGATTCAATCCCTTTGAAATGGAGTTTTTGCCAGTTCGTGGAATAGTCAACCAGTACATCTTTGGTTAATATTTTTATGGATGAGCCTTTCACGACGGGTACGGACAAGGTCATAACCCCGTTGGCAGTCATGATGTCACACCGATTCCGATAGCTTTGTTTACCATAGCTTTCGTATTGTTCAATCCATATCTCGGTACAATTGTTTATTTTTGTAAAGTATTGAACAGGTGGAAAGTATGCCGTGTTAATTAGTATATTGCTCATGATCCATTTATATTAGCCGGGCAAAGATAAGAATTTTTCAATAAATTGAAAATCTGTGATATTTTGTATGATTAACAAATTTATACTCAAAAAGTATGATTTGTGGTTCAAAAGTTGTATATTGTAACAGGATAGAAAGTTGTCGTATTCGACTCGAACTACCGCAGGTCGATTATATAGAAAGGAGAGGATTTTTTAAGACCTGCAATAGAACAAAAGCCGTAATTCTACGTAACTAATTAGTAATAGTATCACAACCGGAACGTAATATAAAAGTAGTTCATTTGGAAGGGTATTATTACATGATAAATAGAAATAAAATTGATATATGATGCTAAAACTCGTAGAAGAAGATAAATTATTGAAGCCATTTGCAGGAATTATTGAAAAAAGACACCAGCAAGTATTGGCGATGGAACGAGAATTTACTTATCGGACGACTCGTTTGTCCGATTCGTGTAATTCTTATTTGTATTATGGGTTGCATCGAACGAATGAGGGGTGGGTGTTTCGAGAATGGGCGCCGAATGCCACGGCAATCTATTTGTTAGGCGAGTTTAACGATTGGAGAAAGCATCCTGATTATGCCTTGACCAAGGTCGGAGATGGAAATTGGGAGATTAAACTGCCTCTGGGAGCGTTGGCTCACGAGATGCTTTATCGTTTACTCGTGGAGTGGAACGGGGGGAGCGGGGAGCGGTTGCCTTCTCATGTGCGACGAGTGATTCAAGATGAATACACGAAAATATACAGTGCGCAGGTATGGGACCCATTGAATCCCTACCAGATGCGTCATGAAAGACCCAAACGAACAGGTTATCCGTTAATTTACGAGGCTCATATCGGGATGTCAACGGAGCATCGGAGAGTATCGACTTTTACGGAATTCCGTTTATTTGTGCTACCGCGTATTGTTGATCTAGGTTATAACACCATACAGTTGATGGCCGTGCAGGAACATCCTTATTATGGTTCGTTCGGTTATCAAGTGGCGAATTTCTTTGCCGTGAGTTCCCGTTTCGGGACACCGGATGAGTTGAAAGCCTTGATTGATGCTGCTCATAGTATGGGAATCCGGGTGATTATGGATATTGTCCATTCGCATGCGGTGAATAACGAGGAAGAAGGATTGAGCCGCTTTGATGGTAGTTACGATCAATATTTTTACCCGGGCGAGAGAGGGTATCATCCTTTGTGGGGGTCTCGTTGTTTTGACTACGGAAAACATGAAGTGTTGAATTTCTTACTCTCGAATTGTAAATATTGGTTAGAGGAATTCCGTTTCGACGGTTATCGTTTTGACGGGATTACCAGTATGTTGTACTGGGATCATGGAATCAATAAGGATTTCACGGAGTATAGCTTGTATTATGATGGAAACCAGGACGAGAGTGCAATTACCTATTTGGCATTAGCTAACCGGGTGATTCATCAAGTCGATCCTGAGGCGATCACGATTGCCGAAGACATGAGTGGGATGCCGGGTGTTGCCAGTCCTTTGGAATATGGCGGTATGGGTTTCGATTACCGGATGAATATGGGAACTCCGGATTACTGGATCAAGCTATTGAAAGAGAAACGGGATGAGGAATGGCACGTCGGAGATCTTTTTTACGAGTTGACAAACAAGCGGGATGAGGAACGTACAATTAGTTACGCGGAAAGTCATGACCAGGCGTTGGTGGGTGACAAGACTATATTTTTCCGTTTAGTGGATAAGGCAATATATACCTCAATGAGTGTGTTTGACAAGAGCGTGATTATTGATCGGGGAATGTCACTTCATAAAATGATTCGCTTGGTTACTATCGGAACTGCTGCCGACGGTTACTTGAATTTCATGGGAAATGAATGGGGACACCCGGAATGGATTGATTTCCCGAGAGAGGGTAACGGGTGGAGTTACGATCATGCCCGGCGTTTATGGAGTCTGGTAGATGATGAAAATCTTCGGTTTCGCTTTTTGAATGTGTTCGATAAGTCGATGATTCAGATGGTGAATGATACGCGTGTTTTTCACTGGCGTCCGGAACCGTTGGTGCGGGATAACGAGCGTCAGGTGCTGATTTTTACCCGCGGAGATTATTTGTTCGTGTTCAATTTTAACCCGGAAAAGTCATTCCCGGATTACGTTTTTGACGCACCTTCCGGAAAATACACGATGATATTGAACACGGATAACAGGAATTTTGACGGATTGGGACGAATTGATGAGAAGATTGAACACTTTACCCGATACGTTTCTCCGGGCAGGGGACAGTTAAGTTTGTATATACCCGCGAGGACGGGATTTGTATTAAAGCGTTCATAAATATATGGGATTTATGATTTACGATTTGAGTGTTGAGGTAATTGTTGAATCATAAATCTAAAATTTAAAATCTAAAATTAGATTATGAGTTATTTAAATTTCAACAAAGAAGAATTGGTAAATCTGGAATATTCTTTGAAGAGAGAAGTTTTATCAACGAATAGAGCCGGGGGGTATTCTTCGACAACGGTCGTATGCTGTAACACGAGGAAGTATCATGGACTACTTGTATTGCCGATCTCGGAGTTCGGGGGAGAGAATCATGTATTACTTTCCTCTTTGGATGAAACGGTTGTTCAACACGGGCAATCTTTTAATTTGGGGATCCATAAATATCCCGGGGTATATGAACCGCGGGGACATAAATATATCGTGGATTTGGAATACGATCCGCTATTCACGTTGACTTACCGGGTGGGAGGCGTTGTGTTGAAGAAAGAGATTCTGATGGTACATAATGAGGCTCAATTGATGATTCGTTATACATTGGAAGATGCTCATTCGGAAACGTACTTGCGGTTGAAACCGTTTCTGGCTTACCGGAACGTTCACGCTTTGAGCAAGGCGAACATGATGGCAAACACGAAATTCGATCACGTGGAAAATGGTATACGTTCGAAATTGTATGTCGGTTTTCCGGCTTTGAATATGCAGTTGAGCAAGGCGAACGAGTTTGTACCCGTGCCTGATTGGTATTATAATATAGAGTACTTGGAGGAAAAGAACCGGGGATATGATTATAAGGAAGACTTGTTTGTTCCCGGTTATTTTGAGATACCGATTAAAAAAGGGGAAAGCATTATATTTTCAGCCTCAACCGAAGAGGTAAAGCCTTCCACGCTGAAACGTAAATTCCAGCAAATGGAAAATAAACGGGAGCGTCGGGATGATTTCGAAAGTTGTTTGACTTATTCGGCATCCCAGTTTATTGTTCATGAAGGCAAAGATACGGAGGTTGTTGCCGGTTATCCGTGGTTCGGGCGCTGGGGACGCGACACGTTTATTGCCCTTCCGGGTTTGACATTAGCAGCCGGGGGAGATTTGAGAAATTGTAAAGAAGTACTTGACACGATGGTTCGTCAGCTACACGATGGTTTGTTCCCGAACATCGGTAAAGGGGATAAGGCTGCTTACAATTCGATAGATGCCCCCATGTGGTTCTTTTGGGCCGTGCAGGAGTACGATAAAGTGTTAGGAGAGCCGGAGACGGTATGGAAAAATTATGGAAGTAAAATGAAATCAATCCTGACAGCTTTTCGAGAGGGTGTGAATCCCGGGTTGAGAATGGATGCGAATGGTTTGATCTGGGCCCGACAACCCGGAAAAGCACTGACATGGATGGATGCTGTTGTGCGGGGTGTTCCCGTGACCCCGAGAGCCGGTTATGCCGTGGAGATCAATGCTCTTTGGTACAATGCGGTTTGTTACATGCTGAAATTAGCTGAAGAGGCAAAAGATAATACTTTTATAAAGGAATGGAAGGATATGCCCGAATTGATTCGTACTTCATTCGTGGAAACATTCTGGAACGAGGAAAAGGGATATTTAGCTGATTATGTGGATGAAAAAGGGCAGAATTTGGATGTGAGACCTAATCAGGTATTTGCTTGTTCCTTAACTTATTCCCCGATCACGGATGATATGAAGGAGAGGGTCCTGAAAGTGGTTACCCGTGAGTTGTTGACCCCGAAAGGCTTACGAACTTTGTCTCCCAAAAATCCGAAATATCACGGGCATTATGAAGGCAATCAGGATGAGCGGGACAACGCTTATCATCAGGGAACCGTGTGGCCTTGGTTAATCGGTGCGTATATAGAGGCAAATCTTAAACTTTACGGGAAACAGTTCTTGCCGGAGGCAAAAGAATTGTTGGAAGGATTTGAAGAAGATATGGCACTTTACGGTTTGTGTTCGATTGCTGAAGTGTATGATGGCGATCCACCACATCATCCGAATGGAAGTATTTCCCAGGCATGGAGTGTCGGAGAGGTACTTAGGAGTATGAAATTGATAAGGAAATATGAAAATTAATCGAATTAGACCATTTCCGAATTTGCAAATTAATATATTATGAGCATAAGAGTATTGATGTTTGGGTGGGAATTTCCACCGCATATTGCAGGGGGCTTGGGAACGGCCAGTTACGGGTTGACGAAAGGCTTGGCGAAACATGGCGTCAAGGTGATGTTCGTCATGCCGAAGGCCGGAGGTGATGAGGATCAAAGCGTCGTGAAAATCATTAATGCGAGTGATGTCGAAATGATGAGCGAGTATTCAAATTTAGATGAATACTGGCAGAATGTAAACTTTATGGAGATCGGTTCGAATCTTGTCCCCTATCTGGACCCGGAAACCTTCGAAAGAACGGTAAAGGAGACCATCAAGACGGGGGAACATTCAGAGCATATCGTTTTCCGTAACAAGTTCCAATTTTCCGGTAAATACGGAACAAACCTGATGGAAGAAGTTGCCCGTTACGCCATGGTGGCAGGGACGATAGCGGCACAACAGGATTTTGATATTATCCACGCACATGACTGGCTGACCTATTCGGCCGGGATTGTGGCGAAGAAAGTTTCGGGTAAACCGTTGGTGATCCATGTACATGCCACGGAATTTGACCGAAGTGGGGAGAATGTCAACCAGCAGGTGTATGATATAGAGAGGCGTGGAATGGAGGCTGCCGACCGGGTGATTACAGTGAGTAATCTGACACGAAATATCGTGATCAATCGTTACGGGATTAATCCGGATAAGGTAGTGACAGTCCATAACGCTGTGGATTTTCAAACACGTGAAGATGTTGAAGTTGATCGTGGAGTGAAAGAAAAGGTGGTTACTTTTTTGGGTAGAATTACTTTCCAGAAAGGACCGGAGTATTTTATCGAAGCGGCGAACAAGGTATTGAAACGTTTCCCGAATGTCCGGTTTGTTATGGCCGGTAGCGGTGACTTGTTCAATCGCTCTGTTCGGCGTGTGGCACAATTGAAAATAGCCACGAAGTTTCACTTTACCGGGTTCTTACGAGGTGATGATGTTCAGAAGATGTTCTTGTATAGTGACGTGTACGTGATGCCTTCTGTGTCCGAGCCTTTCGGAATTTCTCCATTGGAGGCGATGCGTGCGGGAGTTCCCACGATTATTTCCAAACAGTCCGGGGTTGCGGAAGTCTTGAAACATTCTATAAAAGTTGATTATTGGGATGTTGATGCACTGGCTGATGCTATATATGGTCTGTTAGCTTATCCGGCTTTAGGTAAAATGGCCGGAGAAGAAGGATTGGACGAGGTGAACCAGTTAAAATGGGAGAATGCAGCGTTGAAAGTAGAGGAAGTGTACAAGGACGTATTGGGAGTTTAGAGTTTAAAATTTAAAATGTAAAATTATGAAAAAGACATTATGTTTTTATTTCCAGATACATCAACCCGTAAGATTAAGAAGGTATCGTTTTTTTGATATAGGTAAACGTCATGATTATTTTGACGAGTATGTGAATCGTTCCACGATACGACGAGTGGCAGAGAGATGCTATTTGCCGATGAATCATTTGATCATGGATTTGATCAAGCGTTACGGAACGAATTTTAAGGTGAGTTTTTCTATTTCCGGTTCGGCATTGGAACAATTTGCTCTTCATGCCCCGGAAGTGATTGAAAGTTTCAAGGAATTGGCAAAGACCGGTAGCGTGGAGTTTTTGGCCGAGACATACGCTCACTCTTTGGCATCCTTGTCTGATACCGATGAATTCGAGAGACAAGTACAGCGCCATGCAGCTAAAATGGAAGAGTTGTTCGGGCAGAAGCCGGTGACGTTGCGAAATAGTTCGTTGATTTATTCCGATCAGATCGGGGAGCGAGTGGCTGCCATGGGATTTGAATCTATGCTGACTGATGGGGCAAAGCATGTGTTGGGGTGGAAGAGTCCGAATTTCGTTTACACGAACGTGATGAATCCCCGGTTGAAACTGTTATTGAAAAATTCCCGGTTGAGCGACGACTTGACCCTGCGTTTTTCAGATCATAGCTGGCATGAATGGCCTCTCACGGCAGATAAATATGCCCGTTGGTTAAAAGATAGCACGCAAGATAGTGAGATCGTGAATTTGTTTATGAACTACGAAACGTTTGGTGAAAACCAATTGGCAGAGACCGGAATTTTCGAGTTTATGCGTTCTTTACCCGAATATATATTCTCGACAACCGATTTTGAATTCCTGACCCCGAGTGAGGCGGTGAAAAAACATCAGCCGGTGGCTCCTTTACACGTGCCTTACCCGATTTCATGGGCGGATGAAGAAAAGGATATTACCGGATGGTTGGGAAATGAATTACAAAATGAGGCTTTTGAAGAGCTATTCAAAATACAACCTAAAGTGGAAGCATTAAATGATCCGGAGCTGAACGAGGATTACTCTCGCTTGCAGGCTAGTGATCATTTCTATTATATGAGGACGAAACTGTTCTCCGATAATGACTACCATCGTTACGTTTCACCTTATGAAACCCCGTATGAAGCATTCATAAATTATATGAATGTGTTGAGTGATTTTGTCGCACGTGTGGAAGATATGGAAAAAATGCGTAATATTGCGGGCAATAAAATCACCGAAGAAGAGAAAAGTCCGGAAAAAAAGAAACGGACTCCTCGTGTAAAAAGTGCGGAGAGTGCTGCGAAGGCGACGAAAAAGGTGAGTACTAAGGAGAAACAAGTGAAGTCAAAACATTAAAAATTAAATATGAGTAATTTGGAATTGAAAGATCCCGCCTATTTGTTCGAGGTAAGTTGGGAAGTATGTAATAAGGTTGGGGGAATTCACACGGTAATTTCAACAAAGGTGTTGAGTTTGGCCGGGGAATTCAAAAACAACCATATATTGATCGGCCCGGACGTGTGGCGGTATAATGAACCGAATCCGGAATTCACGGAAGATGCCCATTTGTTTAAATCGTGGCGGGTGAAAGCG